>Ga0222629_1000161_pt1 | contig 26201 bp, 33 predicted proteins | sample AntAcemetagenom1_FD_179847 | JGI IMG/M metagenome (GOLD analysis project Ga0222629, IMG submission 179847) | Saline water microbial communities from Ace Lake, Antarctica - #1 | ecosystem: Environmental > Aquatic > Non-marine Saline and Alkaline > Saline | place: Antarctica: Ace Lake | collected... | reverse complement strand
CGTGCATCTGCTTCACTAATCCAAAAATCTCATCTCTGAGCTTCTGGTATGCTCGCTCTCGAAGCCGTCGATTTTCAACGGTGGGAACCTCGAAGTCACTGTCACTGTCATCATCACTTTCAAATTCTGAATCATCGTCACTGTAATAGAAAGTGTCTTCGTGGATCGGTTTGTTGCCGTTCATGTGGTCATGAACGCGTTTCATTTGATCTGCCATCTTCAGATAGATACCATCAGGGATCTGACTGGAGATTTCATCGATGCATGCCATGAGGCTTTGGAGATCTTCCATGTTTTTTCTTGAAAAATATAATTTCTAGCCTTCACTTAGGTATGGAACACATACGAAAGATCATGGACGATGATGAGATGTTCCCAACGAGAAATGAGTGGGCGTATGTAAAGATATCAAATGAACTCAAGAAATTACATTTCAAATTAAAAGAACTCTCAAGGTTCACCCCAGCTACAATAGACCCCTCGGCACCCCCTCGTATTATTAGACATGCGTGGCGGGACCTCCGTACTTTACGTCTCAGACCGAGGCGTTAGATATATTAAATTTACGACTTTATTTTGTAGAATAATATCTAAAATCCCTACGTGCATCTGAACCACGATTTACAAACCATATGAGTTCATCGAACCCATATGTTGCGTTAAGTTCACGCCAGTAAAGTTTTGAAGCTTCTCGTATTTGTCTGAAAATTCCCAATTTTACCTTGTTTTCGGGATCCTTCTCGTGTTCTTCAAAGGCATCACGGAGAGCTTCTGTACTTCTGATCCATGTGTGGCATTTATTGAGGGCATCCGATGTCATGATGAAATCTTCGCCAACTACATCGGGTTTGACAAGTAACTGATTCCTGGTTTTATACATTTCTTTCATTAATCGACACATGTGAATATAATCACCCTCAGGTATTCGATGAGAGTGTTTATCGATGAGACTCATGAGTTCTTCCATTATTTCTTAACATTACAAGTACTTCTATTCACTTAGGCTTACTTCAACATCTTGATGCATTCCCTGTCTTGGCGGAGGGTAGTATGCACATGGTTCAACTGGGTCAGACCACTCTTCATGTAACTCACGTAAAAATTGATTCAACCCCGGGTTCTCACGCTCTTCGGCATCATCAAGTTCTCTCCATCGTTGATGAAATTGTTCTCTATCCCGTTGAGCGGCGGTATCTGGGTCAGATGGTAGTTCATCGGTAATTGTAGGATGATACACCGGAGGTCCTCGTAGTGTTTCGTCACTCACCCGCATAGGGATAGTTTGGTCTAGAAAGGATGGCGGCTTCACGTGTTCTCGTAACTCCTGGATAGTATCACACAACTGTAAATAGTCCCCCTCTGGGATATTTTCCGAGTTCTTGTCAACAAGCTCCATTATTTTATGGAAAAGATCCATGTTTACATACTATCCCATCATTTTGATTTCACTTAGGTCACCAGAACCCTTTTCAATCTCTTCAAATTCATGAAACAATTCCCGAATATTAGTACCGCGGTACATAGCCTGTCTCACCTTTACGACAAAGAGTGCCAATTTTTCAAACATTCGTACATCATCTCTTTTCTCTACGAAGGATAATAACCTTTTACACTTCGTAAGGAGGATTTCTAAATCGTGGCGTCTTTCAGTTTGAAAGTGTCTTTCATTTTCCATTTCGATGTACCGCTTCTCACCACACTCATTCACAGCCTCGATAACTCGCGTAGAAGGTTTCGGGGCAAAGAAGCTCCGGACAGTCTGGAATAAATTGGACATTTTCTGGGTGTAGCTGGGGGGTCAATAGGTTGTGTACAATGAAGTACTTCGTGCCAGATAAGGCGCTGGACGTCGGGACAGAGAGGTTCCGTCGATTGAAGGAATGCGATACGAAGTTCGTCAGTGACCAACGGAAAGTGGTACTCTTTCATTCTTCTGGAGTTTCACCTCTTTCAGCTCTACTTAGGTTTCGTTCGAGTCGCATTTGTTCCAACTGAATATCGAGTAAGACCCGTGTGGGAGCATTCCATAGTGCCATCTTAATCCATTTGAATGTACTTTCTATGTAGTAAGGTCCCATCGAGACCAGTGTATTGTAAGTAGCCTGAAGCATTCTACATCACTTTCCAACCTTCTTTTTATACCCATTCATTTACAGTAAACATCCCTGTTTTATGTCCTTTGATTTATCGATACATGTGGTCACCCAACCAGTGGCACCCGCATTGTAGGAATACGAATCACTCTTAGGGTACGCCCTGCATGGTGTATCAGCCTCTTTATTGTACGCTATAGATAAAAGACCTTCCCTGTATTCCTCGTCCAAATCAACTTCCCCAAGTCTCGTGAGGCAACCTTGAACGTCGTTGATCTTGTCATCGTCGTCAGCTGGACCATATTCCCTGAAATTCTCAGCATCACTTCCAAAGTTTCCAGGTAAAACAAAACCACTCACATCGACATCGACCACACCGACCAAACCGGTGCTAATAATATCGGTAACACTCTCACTACTTTTCATTTTTTCACCATCATATCCAAAAAAGAACTCCTTTCCGTCATCGTTAATGTAAGACATCGCGTAGTTTTCCCCAACCGCCGTGAACTTAATCTTATAGTGATACGTGGTAGGTTTAGAGGATCTGTATCCGAAACCGTTATTGGAATACTTGATGTATTTACCTAAACCTTTCGATTTCAAAAAATAAGTGTTTTCCTTACCCTCAACAGGTTCGAACGCTACCATCATATCATTGGTTCTGGCACCTGATTTATCGATACGGAATCTGATGTCCTGCTCAGTTGGTACCAATACAGCATTGGAATCCTTAGCAGAAACGATGAATCTGTCACCGGCGAAGGGGTGGGATCCGACTGGCTCTGTAACTTCCTGGACCATCGCGCTCTGTACGGATGGTGATGGGGCCGATTCGGTTACCGATTCGGTTGCAGTCGGCGTGGGCATTGGCGCTGATACGGGTGCAGACGCGACCATAGGTGTTCCCTTGTTCATATACCAATAAGCACCACCAGCTACTGCAACTACAAGAATGATAATGAGGATCGTTCGCCTATTCATAATTATATTATACCAACTTTTTTTTTCGTGAAATATAGTAGAATGTCTCCTGAAGATATACCCAAAAAAGTTCAGTATGTTTTATTAGATTCTTCATTTGTGAATGGTACAAATAATACATTTTCCCTCGATCTCACGTTAGAATCGAACACACATGTTGAAGATATGGGAAGAGTCATGGGTATCAAGATGGTTGATTTTTATATCACACAAGTTGGTGAAGCAGATCCAGAAAATCTGATTGGAACAGGGGATATAGCAAAGTTCGTGGACATCGTGTGCCCTGATATCCCTAAAGTGGCACAGGTCCTGGATGAACGCCATGGCCAAATTTTTGCGAGAGTTCCCCTTGAGCGTCATTTTACACCAAATACAGCTACAGTCATTCGAGACAAACAGGCTAAAATATTTAACAGAAAGCAAAACTATTTCAATCCTATATCGATAAAAAAATTAAACTTTGAAATTTTTGAACAACAAGATGATGGTGACTATGTAAAACTTCAACCAGATTCGAAATGGTATATGGTCCTGGAAATTACTACTGTGAATGTGAAAGAAAAACCTAAAGACAGAGAACTTCAAATTCTTCAAGCACTCGAGAAACTTCTCAAAAAAATTGATACACTCAATCATAATGTCGAGAAGTTGCCTGACAAACCCCCAGAGGAAAAACCTAAAAAATATTCATTTGGTGTACTCATAGCAATTTTAGTCTCTATTTTCGGTGGTTTCATGTGGTGGGTAAATAAATCTTCTACGTAAAAAGTATGGGAGGTAAAAAAAGGACACCGTCTCTCATCATCATACGACTGTGGATCGACATAGTATGAAACTGAATTTGAAATGGAAATGGATATCCCGGTGGTGGTTCCTTGTCCTTAGTTTTTCAACCTCTTTGTGAGAGGTGGTTATAAATACGTACTGGGGTAATAGCCAACATGTATTTATAATGGGGGATCGCAACTTTATATACATTTAGACGACCGAAGCGGTGACGAGCTTCTTCTTCGTGGGAACCTGTTTGGTGAGAGTCACCTTAGAGACACATTTGCATTCACACACAGGGGCGGTGGGACCGGCGGGACCAGCGGGGCCGGTAGCGCCACGAGAACCGGTGGCGCCGGCTGGGCCTTGGGGACCCACACCACCCGCGGTAGTGTTATCAATAATCTTTAGGAGGAGGTCATACAAGCGACACTTATCGAGGCGAGTGCGTTTGAGTTCAGCTTCAATCTCGGTGCGTATAGATTCCATGGTGTATTATATATAAAGGTAAGATAATCTTTAAATGTAATGATCGTGATTGGGCCTAATCTGAATTCAGGTATAGGAAACCAAGCGGTGAAATATACTAAATTGTTCAGACCCAATTCGAGCTATCATATATATGGAAGTCAACTTCCCGAATCCGAGCATGGTCTGATTTATATGCTACCAATTGCTGATCACCTGGAATATCTCAAGTATGTACGAACGCGTGTAAAAAATCTCGCCTGTATGACCATATGTGAAACTGAAACCGTTCATGAAGACTACGGTCTCATCATGAAAGAGTTTAAGAAGGTGGCTGTACCCAGTGAATTCTGTAAAAAGGTATTCTCTCGGCAATTTCCCGAGAATGTGTTCTATGTTATCCACGCACACATTCCTTCACCTCCTGAGCGACCGTACACGTTTTATCATATAGGGAACGTCGCAGATCCCCGTAAAAAGTTTCGGGACATTCTTCAGGCTTTTGTGCGATTGAATGAACCGAACACGCGACTCGTCGTCAAAGCCACGAGTAATCAAGAAGTTCACATCCCATTTCCACGAGTTGAAGTCATCAACAAAATGTTATCCGATGAAGAGATGAATGCGCTCCACGATCGCTGTGATTGTTACGTAAGTTTCTCACACTCAGAGGGTATAGGTATGGGCGCGGTAGAGGCGGCACTCAGAGATAAACCCGTGATTGTTACAAACTATGGTGGTGCTCCGGAATATGTAAAGACACCTTATATGATCGAGTGTGGACTTCAAGAGTTGGAGAGGGACGATTTCCTCTTCAAAAAGGGAATGGTTTGGGGGGGGCCAAACTTTGACCAACTCTTGGAGTTCATGAGACATGCCTATGATACTAGGGTTCGTGTGATGGACCACGAATATACTAAAAAACTAGTTGGGAGGGAGAATGTTCTAGAAGAATTCATCTTGAATGTAATTGGTAGCGAAAATGATAAGACCGATGAGAACGGTACCACTCATCATTGAATCTCGTTGCGCGATGCTTGACATCACGAGATCATCGACGACTTGGATACCCGTGGGCTTCTTAACTATACGAGGTAAAAGGATGCTGACAGTGATGTAAAGTACCATCGCTATTATTACAGGTCTAAGACTCTCCTGGTCTAACATTACGTTTCTATTAATCAGTGATTTTAATTTTGCTCACATCCACCTTTGTTCCCAAGGCTACATTCTTCACACTGTGTTTCTTACAGTAGTCCCCACACACAGCCTTGAATGCGCAGGATTTTCCAGTCATCGTCGTCGCACAGCAAATCTTCTTCGCGGTTCGCTGCTCGTTGATTACATCTGGTGGCTTATCGAGGACTATTAACTTTCTGGAGTCCTTTTTCTGGGCAGCTTCTTGATATTTCTTCTTCATGGCCCACGTCGCATTTGCGAGGCTGTAACATTTCTCATTTGGTTCGCTGAATCGGTACATCTTGACCGCATCCGCGAGGCAACGTTCCCATAATTCATCACGGATGACTTCCATTTTGTTTTCTTACTTTTTGTAAGATTTCACATTCACTTAGGTATCTCCTGCAATTTCAGAGAGGTACATATCAGATTGTCCTGCGAAATCTGGAAATTGATCGACAGTCTTTTTGGTTGTCATATCTTGGACATTCATGATATGCTCCTTAAACTTTTTCACATCTATCCCGGTAGCGTTATGAATTTGCAGCTCAGAGGATATATCATTGAGTGCGTGGAGATATGCGGCCGCATAATTACCATGACGAACCGACATAACAGGTGATGAATCTTGTTGAGCCATGATGGCATATTTAGCAGACTGTTTCACCATCTTATCTATCGACTGTTTCATACCCCTGGATCTGTTCTGCATGATCACGATGAGTACGACGATTGCGATAAAAAGGTAGAGGTACATCTCTTAACTTAACTAAAGAAAAGATTACCGTAAAAGTATCCATGTCCAACCCAGAACTCGTCTCGTTCATTCAGGAGTGTGATGTTAAATTGTTCGAGGAGGGGTGTACAAGTGTGATCGATGTCATAGGAAAATTCATAGAAAATAACGAAGATGAGAGTGCCTTTTATATCGTCAACATCAAGAAAATCGTGGAACAGTACGAGAAGTGGAACGAACACCTCCCGCGCGTGAAACCCTTCTATGCTGTCAAATGTAACCCAAACCCTGTCATCACAAAGCTCCTGAATAGTTTTAATGTTGGTTTCGACTGCGCGAGTAAAAATGAAATCAGTCAGATCATCTCACAAGGTACGGACCCTGAGAATGTCATTTTCGCGAATCCGTGTAAGGCTTCTGGACAGATCAAGTTCGCTCGTTCGGAAGATGTTGATCTGATGACGTTCGATGACGTACACGAACTGTACAAAATTAAGTTGTATCACCCACACGCCAAACTCGTTCTCAGAATTATGGTAGATGATTCTAAATCTGTTTGTAAATTTAATTGTAAGTTTGGTGCGCACCGAGACGAAATCGGAAACATTCTCAACATCGCGAAGAGTTTGGGTCTGAATGTTATCGGTGTTTCATTCCATGTCGGGAGTAATTGTTTGGACGCCAAGACCTACTATAACGCCATCGAAGATGTCAAGAAGATTTTTGATGTCGCGAAAGAAGTCGGTCTCGCGTTCAATCTGGTTGACATAGGCGGAGGATTTCCCGGGTACGATAAGGATGACAGCGTCACGTTCGAAGAAATCGCCAAGGAAATTAACAGGGGTATCGACGACTTTTTTCCGGGTGATGATGTGGAGATCATCGCAGAACCTGGGCGGTATTTCGTGTGTTCTTCACACACACTCGTGACGAACGTGATCGGTAAAAAGAAAATCGGTGAGAAGTTCATCTATTATCTCAACGATGGTATTTACGGATCCTTCAATTGTGTCTACTTCGATCACGTGAAACCAATCATAATGCCCTATAACGAGCGAGAAGGTAAACGCTACGAATCCACCGTCTTCGGTCCAACGTGTGACTCGATCGATATCATATCCGAAAGCTGTCAACTCCCAGATTTGGCGATCGGCGAATGGGTCTACGTCGAAAACTTTGGGGCGTATACGAGTGCGGCTGCGAGTACATTCAATGGGTTCCAACAGACACGTTGTGTGTTTTGTTTTGTGTAACCTAAGTCCACCCAAAAAATGTGTTAAGTAAAATGGCGTACAAAGAGGACATGAGGCGATGCCTGGATGATTGGTACTCTCGAGGAAGTAATAGGGATCTTGAGGGTAACCTGTTCAGTAAAAACTATAGACGAATGCCCATGAAACCCTGGGCTACGAGAGAGTGGGTGGATCAGAGAGACCTCAAGTTATATGAACTCATGAAGGACCACTTTAGTCAGAAAGGGGTGTATCTCTTACCACACTCACCAAAGTTTCACATTCTTCACGACTACGACGAAGTTCGTCGCGGTAAACGGTTTCGGGAGAAGTGTCAAGAAGTAATAAACAACCTAAGTTAGAGCTTTGAATTGTAATAAAACCAAGAAAGCATGGAAAGTGTCCAAAAACTCACCCACATCGAACACGTTCTCAAGAGACCTGACTCATATGTCGGTCCCGTCGAGCAGGGTTCCGAACCCTACTGGATCCTCAATGGTGAAAAGTTCTCCAAGCAGAACCTCAAGTATTCCCCAGCCCTCTTGAAAATCTTTGATGAAATTCTGGTCAATGCCATCGACCGCAACTCTCTCCACCCCAAGCATGTCACTTCCATCGCCGTCACCATCGATAAGGAGACTGGTTCGGTGACCATCGAGAACAATGGTCCCCTCGGTGGGATTTCAGTAAAAATGCACGAGACGGAGGGTCTCTGGAACCCCGAACTCGTCTTTGGCCACCTCCTCACGAGTACCAACTATGATGATTCCCAGAAGCGTATCGTCGGTGGTCGCAACGGCTACGGTGCCAAATTGGCGAACATTTACTCGACTGAATTCTCTGTGGTCATCAAGGACCACGAGACGAAACAGACCTATACCCAATCCTGGTCGAAGAACATGACCGTGTGTGACCCCCCAAAAATCAAAAAACACTCGGGTGCTACGTCATCCGTCGCCATCACGTTTACCCCCGAGTGGAAACGTTTCGGAATGTCCAAGATGGACGATGCCATTTACAAAATTTTCCAAAAGAGGGTCTGGGATGCGAATATATGTACCACCCAAAACTGTAAAGTGAAGTTCAACGATGAACTACTCACCAAACAAACGTTCGAAGCCTACGCCAAGATGCACGAGGGTGTAGAGGAAGTCTGCTCGGTGAATACCGAACGTTGGTCCGTGTGTATCGGACCCTCTGAGAATGGAATGGAACAGGTTTCTTTCGTGAATGGACTCTGTACCAATAAGGGTGGAACCCACGTCGACCACGCCGCGAACCTCATCGCGAACGGTATCATCGACGAAATGGCGAAGAAAATCAAACTAAAACCTCAACAGGTGAAGAACGCCTTCAATATCTTCGTCAAGGCAACCCTCGAGAACCCGACCTTCTCCAGCCAGGTGAAGTCTGAGTGTACCTCAAAGTCCCAGAGTTTTGGGAGTAAGTTTGAACCCCCTAAAACATTCATCAAGAATGTGCTCAAAACTGGAATCGCAGAGGAACTCTTGGCCCTCTCCAAGTTTAAGGAGATGAAGGAACTCCAAAAGTCGGATGGGGCCCGCAAGTCTAAGATTACTGGTATACCCAAATTGGATGACGCGAACAAGGCTGGTACTGCGCACTCCAAGGATTGTACCCTCATCGTCACAGAGGGTGACTCGGCGAAGACTCTCGCGGTCGCGGGTCTCTCAGTCGTGGGTCGTGACCACTATGGGGTGTTCCCACTTCGTGGTAAGTGTAAGAATGTTCGAGATGTTTCCGTGGCACAACTGACCTCCAACCAGGAGTTTAACGACCTCAAGAAGATTTTGGGACTCCAGCAGGGGAAGGAGTACACTACCGTCTCAGATCTTCGCTACGGGCGACTCATGATCATGACCGATGCTGATAACGATGGGTCGCACATCAAGGGTCTCATCCTCAACATGATTCACTATTTCTGGCCGAGTCTCTTGAAGCTGAACTTTGTGGTGAGTATGGTGACCCCAATCATCAAGGCCTCCAAGGGGTCTGATACGAAATCGTTCTATACAGACTCCGCGTTCCGCACCTGGTACGGCGACGGGAAACAGGGGTGGAAAGTCAAGTACTATAAGGGTCTGGGTACTTCCACGAGCGCAGAAGCCCGTGAGTATTTCAAGAAGATTCAGGACCTCACGGTAAAGTTTGATGTGGACACGATGACTGATGAATCGATCGTTCTCGCCTTTGATAAGAAGAAGGCGGATGCGAGAAAGACATGGCTCTTGGAGAACACCGCGAAGGATGCTGACCAACTCGAAGTTCCCTATGGTCGCGTCAAGGAGTTGAGTATCTCCGACTTTGTACACAAAGACTTGGTGAATTTCAGTCTCGCAGACCTCAAGAGGTCTATCGCACACATGGCGGATGGTCTCAAACCCTCCCAGCGTAAAGTGATGTTCGCGTGTTTCAAGAAGAATCTCAAGGAGGAGATGAAGGTTGCCCAGCTGGCGGCATTCGTGGCGGAAAAGAGTGCCTACCACCACGGTGAAGTTTCTTTGGCGGACACGATCGTAAAGTTGGCGAATGATTTCATGGGGTCCAACAACATCAACCTTTTGGAACCGTGTGGTCAGTTCGGTACGAGACTCATGGGTGGTAAGGATGCGTCTCAGACGAGGTATATCTTCACGAAGTTGACCAAGGAGGCGCGGAAGATTTTTGACCCCAGGGATGATGCCGTGCTCAATTACCTGGATGATGACGGTCGCTCCATCGAGCCCGACTTTTACATGCCCACTCTCCCCATGGTTTTGGTGAATGGGACAGAAGGTATCGGTACGGGATTCAGTTGCTACGTGCCCCCATTCAATCCCGATGACATCAAGGAAAACATCAAGAGGTCACTCAAGGGTGAGCCGTTCGTCGCGATGCGTCCCTGGTTCAGGGGGTTCAAAGGGGTTGTCCACAAGGAGGAGGATACGTGGATGATGGAGGGTGTATGGAAATGGTCGGGAAGTAACATCGTGGTGACTGAACTCCCACCCGGTCGATGGACCCAAGATTATAAGGAGTACCTCGACACACTCGTGGAGAAGAAATTGATTGGAGGGTACACCAACAACTCGACCACCGAAGATGTACACTTTGAAATCACGGAGTATGCGGGTAAGGATCTCCTCAAGGACCTCAAGTTGAGGAAGACCTTCCGTGTCTCCAACATGCACCTCTTCCACCCCACCAAGGGTATTCACAAGTACGCGAGTCCCGAAGAGATTCTTCAGGATTTCGTGGATCTCAGAATCGAACATTACAAGAAGCGGAAGGCACACCTCATCGATGTCCTCGAGAAGCGGGCAGAGATGTGCGACCATAAGTCGAAGTTTGTGTCTATGGTCATCGAGGGGAAACTGGTGGTGTTCAAAAGGAAGAAGGTGGAACTCGAGGCGGAGATGTCCTCCATCTTTCCCAAGATTGACGGAAACTTGGATTACCTCCTCAACACGAGGACGGTGGAGTACACGGAAGAGCGCGTCAAGGCACTCACAGATGAGGCGACGCAAGCGAAAGAGGATCTCGAGAAGATGATGAAGACGAGTCACATCACGATGTGGAAGAATGATATTAAAAATATGTGAGCAGTAAGTAGATATGGGTGAGGCTTCTAAAATTTCCCTCAAAGCTATTGGAAAGCAGGATACACATCTGCTTTCCAAAGACCCAGACGAATCCTTCTTTAATTATAAAACACAGAGACATTCAGAATTTAGGAAATATCACCGTGTTCATAACGTCATCAATAATGGAACTATTGCTGGTTGGCCATTTGCACAAACCATAAAGGTACCGTTTAATCCAATGAATATGGGTGACCTACTGAGTAACATGTATCTGAGTATCACGATGCCTGGTATAGACAACGGTAATTACGCTGATCAATTGGGGCGTCATATCCTCAAGAGTATCACGATGTTTGTCGATGACATTCAAGTCGAAAAGATCCATGATGATTGGGGAATTATCTACGATGAATTGTATCTCGAAATTTCTGAGAAAGTAGCGAATAGGTTTCTTGTAAATAGAAATATAGGTTTTGATGAATCGAGTCGCAATGATTCATATGCCCGTTTGAGTTCAAATTTAGTCATTCCTCTTCACTTTTTCTTTTCCAGGAAGTATGCGAGTGATGAATATTCATCGAATAAACCAAATAGGCCATACTTTCCCGTGTGTGCGATTCATCGCCAAAAGATTGAATTCGAGTTAGAGTTTCACAAACAGACATTTTTCACAGATTTTAACGGAACAGTAACTCTTCCATCCTTCAACATTGTTACAGAAGAGATTAGCGTCAGCCCCGAAGAAAGACAGTACCTGGCCAACGAGAAACAAATTCTCGTGACCGATCTCGTCCGGAAACATTCATCCGCGGTAAGTGAGATTGGTGTTTCCACGATCGTGAACAATCTCGTTCCAGATATTCCAGTAAAGTGTTTTCATTGGTTCTTGAGAAATACAGACTTTGAAGTTGAAGATGATGCCATTGGTGCATCCAGTACAAATGAAGAAATGTTGTTTCAAAATCGTTTCAACTTTTCCTCGAACGTGAGCTTCGACGATCAAACGACATTCTTCGATCCCATTATGGAATCTGCGAGTTTCCACATAAACGGTAACCGTCTTCCCAATGTGACCAAAACAAACCATAATTATTACAAATATCTCATCCCATTCAGGAACAGATTGGCTAGGCCGATTAGGAATATATATACATATAGTTTCTCGATGAATCCGATCAATGTGGAACCATCGGGAAACTTAGATTTTAGTCAGATACAGTCAGATAAAACAAATATAGAAGTGAAACTAGATCAAACAGAAGTGGATGTGACTACAAAAACGTACTCTTTGAATATGTATTACACGGGGTACCAAACATTTATATTCGAACGTGGATTTATGTCAGTTGCTTATTAAATAACGACGTTTTGTTGGTACTGATATATTCGATGATGTTATTCTTGATACACCATTTGATGAAATTCAACTGTGCGAGAGTTGTATGAATTTCATGAGATGTTCCGGGAACTACGTATGCAAACTTTTGTGACCGACAAAATGGGTCGAAGAGTTTTTTACTATAGCCATCGAGACTTGATTTATACGCACAATGAACCGTGAATAATTTTCCATCACGGGTTGTGAAAGATGTGTGATTTTTCTTAGCATAGTTGGTGATGAACCATTCTAAATTTCGTAGTGATATACCACTCGATTTGTCTAAAATATTTAACAATTTAGATCTGTTTTCCTGTTCATCGTAGAAAGTGTTTATTGAAGTTAGTAGGATATCAGTTTTACTCATTACCAATCATAGTACCCAAATCTATAAGCTCGTTTGCAAATTTACAACCAGGACAATCTTTCACATACATGAGTTCTGGACTATGATTATGACTATTACTTCTAGCAATTGACATATGTTTCAGTCTATTTATTTGTGTCACATGGTGCCTACAATATCCATCGTTGATACCCCGAAATGTACACCGCCTTCCATCAGCTTTCACCCCTTTGCATATTGTTCCCGAGAATATTTCGGGTATATCCTTCAAAAGGAGTTCCATAGAGATACCGTGTTTTTTCGAGATGATCTCTACGTATTCGTTCATCATCGAAACGAGGCGTTCGTTTAATTCCTCATCGAAAATATCTGCAATTCGGTCATAGAGACTCATATCTTACTAGTAGATTGCTCATATTTTTTAAATAGGTCTTCGATCGATCCTGTCCGAGCCCCTTTAATCCGTTCTCGCAACTCCGTAGCCTTACCAGAATCATCCAGTCCCATTTTTTTACACTCTTCCACGAGTTGCTCTTTCTTCATCGTACTGAGGGCAGGACCAGCTTTCGGCTTTTTTGGTTTGTGTTGATCTAGAATATCACCGAAGATTTCTTGTTTAGTATTTTCAAATAATGGATCGAGAAGGTCACACACAGGATTGAGAAACTTGTTTTCAAAATAATAGAGATAATCCACGGGAATGTTATGCTCCTCCACATATTTAGGATCTTCGGACTTTTCGAACGCTTTCGCCTTTGGATCACCCGTATTTGTGAGTATATAAGGTACCCTATCACCTGATTGTGGTTCGGAACCGGGCTTACGTTCCCGCATCTTCACGACAACCTGTACATGCGACTGATTGATATTCACACTTTCCGGACTCGTTACAGATACAGACTCCCCCTTGATTTTGTACACGTCTGAGAGACCTTGGCTTAGAACGAGTTTCTCGTTTGGAACGTCACCGGAGAGTAACTCGATCGCGCGTTCCCTCGCGAGTTCGAGTGGTGGCCCAGGATCACTCGAGGTGAGAATGACATCGAGAAGTTCTTTACACACTTCCCTCACGTGGGGTGTATTGTCTCGCCGAACAACCTGGAGTCCCTTGATGTCTATGTAGTCCATGTGCATCTGGTCATCCTTTCCCTTCGTCCAAAGTTTCGCGGCGTACCTCTTCTTCGAGTACAGGAAATAGGGCCAATAGACCTTCTCGAGTTCCAGGTTATTTGGTTTCTTGAACAGTGCGCTACACTCCGCCGCCGCCCTCTCACCAATCTCCCAACTGTACTTTACAGCCTCTTCACCCGTTCGGCCACCTACATCGAACTCGACCATCACTGAGTCTGTGTCACCGTATCTCACCTTTGCCCCAGGGAAGTTTGCCTCCACATAGTTTTTCGTCTCCTCGATCATACCGCGACCCCTACACGTCGTCGTAGACGCGATTGGCACACATGGGAGAATACCTTTCCCAGCACCAGTAAAACCATACACAGAGTTCATAGATACTTTGTAGGCAAGTTGCTTACCATTATAGACTTCTTTCATAGCACCCGTCGCAGCCGCCATATCCTTCTTCGCTTTTTTACGAAACTGTTTGAGCTCAAGAAGAATCGCGGGTAAAAGACTCTGCACATCTTGCGCAAATTTGTATGTTTTTTCACCAATCTTGAAGGACTCGTACTTCACCCCAAGTATATTCCCATAGCGTCGTTCATCCATCACGAGTGTCGAGTAACATAAATTGTGTGCCATCATGATCGATGGATACAACGCTTCAAAATCTAGGGCTGTGATCGGTGTATAGTACGCACCTTTCTGTGCGTCGAGAACAGTCGCACCTTCATACGGTTCTTCAGGAAGAGATCCGTACTTGATCGTCGGAACCATGTATCCCAATTCTCTTGCCTTTTTCGTGAGTTGACTGAATACCTTGATTTGCTGACCACGCTCGACGAGAAAGCAAAGGGGAACCCATGTCGCTTTCGCCATCTCTAGAAGGTTTAGAAGCGTACACAACTTTTTCACCAGTTTATGTGGAAGTAGGGTATCTTTGATACAATACTCTGCGACTTCACCCAACTTTTTTGGATCACCCTCCTTGTACCGAGCAAACATCTCCTTCGGGGACATGTCGATCTTCTGATCTCCTAGGTACAATTTTGAAACTTCATTCAATTTATACGAGTCGAGTTTGTACCCTTTCTTCACTTCATGGAACATATCAAATATGAATCGCCCAGTCATGGGCAAAAGTTTCAGAAAATTGTCCCCGAGGGCGCTCGAACTCAATTTCTTCAACAGGAGTTCACTCGATGGTTCGTGTAACCTTCCCAATTTGAAAAATTCTTCATCACAATTGGTCAGAAGTGCCCTTTTATAAATATACTCAAGATCGAACCCAAAGATATTCCAACCCGTGATGATATCGATATCCTTTTCGTGTATGTACTTCTGAAATGCCTCGAGCATCTCCCTCTCTGTATCAAAACTCACTACGTCAGGTCCCTCTGTTTTCTTGTAGCAAAGACACACCTTCTCATAAGGCTCATCGTTTCCGAATGTACACAGTGAAACAGCTATCTGGAAGCACGCATCACCAGGAACATCGGGACTCGGGAACTTTCCAGTTGAACTATTACACTCGATATCAATCGAAGCTACGACAAATGGTGCTATATCATCCCGTTCCACTGGTTTTAGAGTTCTCCAATCGTTACACCAAAGATCGATATCAACCTTCGCGAGATGTGACCGAACACATACACTTCCAGTATCGAGCCACCCGGTGGATTGGATACCCGTGCGGTGCATCAATCTCAGGACAGGATCCAAGTTCGATTCATATACATGATACTTACTATATTCGCGGTTATACACAAACACTGAATTTACCTTCCGGCGATCCGCGAGGGTCTTGAAGTTTAGGCGCATGTAGGCAAAGGTTTCATTATTTTGAAATCCCCATACATCCTTCTTCTGTGTGACACTATAACTCGTCACGTGATCTGGGCGAAGTTTATTCAGGTCATCGTACAAGAGACGAACATCGCGGTCAGTCGCTCCTCTCGGCAACTTTACAAAGAAGTACGGTTCAAAAACAGTCGTCAGACAGACCGATTTACCTGTTTCAGTTTTACCTACTATACTGATCATGTGTTCATCATCCACGTCCCGCGCCTCCCAAGTCAGAGCTTGGAATACCACCATATGTTTATAATGAGCCAAAATTTTAATATCATTTATTAATAAATGTCTGCTGCTTTAATTGAGCTCGTGTCGGTGGGGGCCCAGGATGTGTACATCACTGGTGATCCCCAGGTCAGCTTCTTTCGCCAGAACTATAAGCGATACACCAACTTCGCCATGAAGGCTGAGCGCATGGATTACATCGGCACCTTCGACAGTTCCAACGAAGTTTCCATCCCCATCCGTTCTAAGGGTGATCTCATGAGCTACATCTGGATCGAGGCCGATGGTATTGCTGAGGTTCAACAAAACACGAGTGGTCTTTACTCCAACAATGCCGCCAGTCCCACAGAGTTCGCTTTGTGGATTGGTGGTCAGAAGGTGTCTCAATTGGATTCACTCTACATCCAAGGTGTTCATAACCCTTTGATGCGTGACACGAGTGCGAAGGCGTCTTTCGCTGTCAGCACCAATGCCCGCAAGGATAATCACACGGGTAACCACTACATGATTCCCTTCTTTTTCGGTGAAGACTGGACCAAAGTACTTCCTCTCGTGGCCCTCCAGTACCACGACGTCGAAATTCGTATCAAGTGCCGTGATGGTTTCACTCCTGGTAGCACCCCCAAGGTATATGGTAACTACATCTACTTAGACACGGATGAGCGTAAATACTTTACCGATACTGACCACGAACTTCTCATCACCCAGACCCAACATCAACTCGCCTCCAACACGGATACTGATATTGACTTGAGTTACTTCAACCACCCCGTGAAGTCTCTTCATCTCGTTTCTGGTCAAGCTTCGGGTAACAACTGGGCTGATGAATACAACTTCGCTACATCTTCTCTCTACATCAACGGTGTGGCCCTCTTCGAAAACACCTCCAACGTGTACCATCACGATGTCGTCCCTGAGATGCATTGCACGGATCTTCCCGATAGTATCCTTGACGATCTTCCTATCTACTCGTGGCCCTTCTGTCTCACCATGAGCAAAATGCAACCCACTGGTTCCCTAAACTTCTCTCGTATCGATAACGCTAAGCTTACTCTGACCAGTCCCACTGGCGGTAACCAGCTTCACCGTGTCTACGCGGTCAACTATAACATTCTTCGTATCAAGAATGGTATGGCTGGTGTTGCTTTCGGGAATTAAATGTTACTCTATATAAACACCTATGTCGGCTAAATCGGCTAGAAATGCATTCAATAAAATGTCCGCAGGACCTACATTATACCTCGATACCAAGGGCCGTCGTATCAAAATGACGGGTAGAGGTGCTCTTTTCACGGAGAATTCTAACGGTCTCAGAAATTATCACCCAGTTGCGGCTTTTGTAAAACCAGTTTCGGTTACTGGTACCAGAATGAACATCAACAATAAAAATGTCAAAACTGTTCCCAAATATATCCGTCCCAAGAGCAAGTTCCTCGATCTTAACAACAGTAATAGTAACAGTAACAGTAACAACAACAACAATAGGACAATGGTCCATTGTCGAGCGTGTAACAAGACGTATGATGGAAATGCTCAGTGTTGCCCCGATCTGAATCACGAACGCATGAGAGTACCTAAGTAGAAAACGAAAAAGTAAAAAGTATGTAAAATGGTGAAGTCGTCCCGTAAAGTCTCCAAGTTTATCATCGAGATAGACAAGGTCGTCAAGAAGAAAGATGCGAAAATCAAGAAACAGAAAGGTATCATCAAGGCACTCAAGAGCGACCCAAAAATCAAAAAGCACAAGGTGACCATCCTCAGTTTACAGAGCAGACTCGCAGAGGTAGAGAATGAACTCAGGCGTTACAAAGTCGGTCGTGTGACCATCACGAACAAAACAGTAGAGAATGCCTTTAAGAATTTACGAAACGGTCAGTCACTCTTTAAAATGAAAGTGCAGACGAAGAGGTTAATCGAGATGTCCGGTAGGTGGGATGAAGCTCGAAAAATTCACACACAAAAACTGTTATGTTAGCTCCGGTTGTCAATCAAAGTTTTTGTCCTTTTCCCCTTCCCAATTTGTGAGTCGGTCCTTGAACTTCTCCGAGTCACAATCAGACCTATAGGGAACTTTTTCAGCCCTAAGTGCCTTCTCCGTGGCGGCCATGCGACTACTCAACGAACGCTTCGCAGAGTCTGCGGGGTTCAGACGAACGTACTCTTCAACCTTTTTCTTAGCCTCCATATATACTATGGACACTCCTATCCTTTATTACTGTAAAGCTTGTCAGAGAACCTATGATGGAAACGCACAGTGCTGCTTCGAGATGGACCACGTCGAAGTTAAAATCCCCGTAGATACTAAATGATTCCTCTTCTCATCGCTACCACTCTCAGTGCTGCTCTCGCGTATACCTATTTGGGTCAGAACCTAGTGTCCTCGGAAAAAGCCAAGCGACTCATCAAGTCTGGTAAGGTCAAGGTTGTCATAGACGTTCGTACCACCATGGAATACCGCGCGGGGCACTACCCCAAAGCTGTTCATATTCCCGTCAACAAAATTAACAAAAAAACAACGGCTAACCTTCCCAAGAAGGGGATACTCGTCTACTGCAACACTGGACAACGGGCCAGATTTGCGGCAGAGAAATTGGAGGGTCTTGGATTTAAGGAAGTATACTACATCGCCGGACTCTACTCAAGTCTACTATAACTTTTTCCCTTCGCATGAAAACGGCGACCTCCATGTTGTTTCATGGATGTCACGTTTTCGACTCGCGTCACATCAACCCAAGACATTTTTGACTCTGGTGTCTTGCTGTGGTGTATAGCCAGTACGGCTGCTTCTCGCTTCACAACTCTGGGGAGTTCTTCCCCCTCGTAGCACACGACAACGTGGGCACCTGGGTACCCACTCGCATGCATCCACCAGTACTTAGGGTCACTCGTATTCGTGAGATGATCATTCTCTTTTGCATTTTGTCCAACTCGAACGGGTATATTACCCGACGTGATATATTCTAGCATACAAGTATAATGTACGTCGTTCTTAAGCCCAGTCCATCCGTCACACATAAGTATAGAGTCATCCTACCAAATAAGAGAATTATTGATTTTGGTGAAAGAGGGGTTCAACAGTATCCAGATCACGGTAATCCGAGACTCATGCGCGCACAACTTCTTAGGAAAGGTGCTATCATTCCTAAAGAGCTGCGAATAGAGACGGAACAGTATGAGATACATAAGGGGATGCTGAAAATCAAAGAAAGTTCTAAAGAGGATTGGGAAGATTTCTTCCAAGCAGAATATTGGGAGAGATGGGTATTACACACTTACCCTAACGTGGATAAGGCTAAATTGTATATGACTATGAGTCAGGGTATACTTTTCATGCCTACACCCGAAGACCTATGGTTCGCTAATTGCCAGTAGACCCAAAACCCCCGTCACCCCTCTCAGTATCCTCGACGATACTGATCTCCTCAATTGGGGGTGTCTCACAACGCTCTAGAATGAGTTGCGCGATTCGATCACCCTTCTTGATTTCAAAGTCTTTCTCTCCATGGTTGAATAGAATGACTTTGATTTCACCGGTATAATCAGGGTCAATCACACCCGCGCCAACAGTGATGCAATGCTTTGCGGCTAACCCCGAGCGGGGAGCTACACGACCGTATACCCCAGGTGGAAGAACCACTGTGATGCCAGTTCCTATGATTGCTCTTCCAGCCTGGCTAGGAACCATGGCATCCTCGGAGCTATATAAATCATATCCCACAGAACGATCAGACCCACGAGTAGGCACAATAGCATCGTAACAGAGCTTCTTGACCCCGAGGGACATCTACCTATATCATGACTCAAATCCTTAAGTTGATGGTTGACTAAATCTAGGAGATATCCCTTTTCTAGCTCGTTCCGTGTACACCAATTTCAAACATAAATATGGAATTCCGTAAATTGCCATATACGACCACTTCATAAGATAGTATAGTATAATTCTTATGCATAAATATCGATGGGAAGAACCGATTTACATGTTTCTTTCATAGCATCGACATATGGTTCGATAGTATCCACGCGACCCTGCCAATCAAATAACATATTCTCATGCGCGCGATCCCTACAGACGTCTCGATTTAAATCAACGTACGATGATTTCGACGCAGCCGAACACACTCGTTTCATTCCATTCTCTCGTGCTTCTTCTGGTGTGTCCCCACCGATGTCCCCCATTTCTGAATAGTCATACTCTTTTCCGTATTTATCATCACACACTTGCATGTTAATTACTTGGAGAGCTTCTATCTCTTTTTGTTGTTTCTCCGTAGGAGGTTCCCAAACACCTTTTGATCCAAAAAATGTAATATCAACCCATGATTTAAACTTATATTCGGTGTTATAAAGTCCCACCGCTGCAGCAGAAGAAACAAATGATGAAAACATAAAAAATAAAAGTAATACAATCAATACCATACTGTATATACATTTTTAAATATGGATCTCATATTTAAAAATGCACGCAAAGGGTTTCGAACCCCTGACCTCAAGCTTACTAAGCTTGCGCTCTACCACTGAGCTATGAGTGCGGGTCACCCCCCACGCTACTCTATTCACACATTAAATCTTTACAAACTTCGGGGGTGGTTCGAAGGCTGTTTTCTCCGCGAGTTCTTTCAATTGTTTCATCTTCTTGATGTCCGCACCTTGGCAGTCATGTTTAGGTAGGTGAATACAACTCGGACAGAAACTACCCTCGCAATATTTACAATCAATTGGAACGCCGCATTTTTTTCGACAACGTTGGCACGGCATTGCTATACTTAATTGATATAAAGATTTTAATAGTGTTTAGTAAAGAATATGTCACTCACTTACGCGTTCTCTAAACCAGTTGTTCCAACTGAGTATACCCGTCTCAAGAACACGCTCAAAAAATCTACGGCTGGGTACGGAACGGTATTGAGTGCCTCCTACTTCATCACACAAGGGGCTGACCAGGGTGTCTCTGCTATGGTGGGTGCCACCGCGTCGTACGCGTACGTGACACTTCTCTCCAATCGCGTTGATACTTTTGAAAAATCGGCATTTCAAACAGAGTTCTTAGCACCTCTCGGTGTGGCTGCTTTTGAAGTGTCGTGGAACAACGCACCTTTCGCGTTCGACTTTGATTATGGAGCCACGTTCATGGGATTCCTCGCGTATAAGTTCGCACTCTCCACAGTCCTCTACGAAACTGTTCGGGAGATGATGCTTGGGGACAGTGAAGCTTTCTATGACACGGAGGAGAAGGTCTACAACGACCTTAGCGAAGACGAGAATTAAACGCGATAACCAGCAACATTTAACTTGGAAAGCTCACGGGCCACCTTCACGACACGACGAGGCGACATATTTCCCATCCTAACACGGTTCACGAGCTTAGATTTAGCCTGCCTGTTGAGACCCTTCATCGCCTCGATACGTTTCGTGGCTTCCTCCTTGGTGAGGGGCATCGCCTTCTTAGTGGGCTTGGGCATGGGCATGACAGCCACAATAACCTTACGTGTAGGGGTTACGACCCGGTTGGTGACCATAGTCTTCATGAAGTTCATGGCAACCTTCCTGTCGAAAGCCTTCTTCTCAACTCGCTTCTTAGCAGCCATCCGCTTCTTAGCAGCCCCTGGGTACAATTTAGCGAGGGGAACATTGTTCATACCATCGTTGCTGGCCTTGGCCTTAGCCTTGATGGAACCACATAACTGCTTGACAGTTTTCTTTCCGGCGTTGGGAACACCGTACTTTTTCGCAACCTTCACCACATCTTCCTTCTTGTGGAGACGGCACTTACGCTTACCGAGTTTGAGATCACCCGCCTTGTCCACAGATACGAGTACTGGGGTCATTGTTTAGTTATTACAAAGAAAAAAGTATAGCACGAGCTCGAACCCTTTCTATATCTATGGTGCTTCCAATTACTTCTGGGTATGGCATAATCCTAAAAATTTCAGTATCCAATTCAAACGATAAATCAGTATTCCCTTCACTTCTCAATAGTTCCTCAATCTCGAGGACACGTTTCTGTTTTTTTGCTTTCGAGAGTTTCTTAATCTCGATGATACGTTCCCTTTTCTCACGCTCTGCAAGAATTGAGATCCACCCCCACACTTCACGTTGCATATCGGGGCATAGTGGTGCAGTAGCCTGACAGAAAGCAATACGGATAAGGTTAGACATTTAAAAAACTCTAGTATTCCTGTTCGACTTAAGTGTTTAAAGAGGAGCTAAGACTTCTTTATATATGAACTACTGTTTCACCAAAAGAATCTTGTCGGGTGTGGATGATTCGATACCAGTGTTCAGTTTAGATAAGTACCATGGATACGCGAAAATCACGAGTGTATACGATGGAGATACGTTCAAGGCGGTGGTCTTACTCCATGGTCGTCCCCTAAAATTCAGTTTCAGAACGCTCGGGTACGACTCAGCGGAGATGAAACCCAGTCTCGGGATAGAGGGTAGGGAAAATCATATACACTTAGCGAAACTCGCCAGAGATATGTTCAAGGAAGAGTGTGGTTTTGATGACCGGGCACTCCACCGATTATGGAACCCGTTCATGTGTAGGAATAAGGTAAATGGATTAATATGGATTACATGTGCTAAAAATGATAAGTATGGACGCCCTCTCGTTACCGTATATCGTCGTAAAGGTGATCAAAAATCGGTGAACCAAAAGATGATAGACTCAGGAATCGTAAATGCATACGATGGAAAAAAGAAAGGTACCTTTACTTAATCTTTCCAGTCTGGAGAAACGCATCAATCTTCGCGGCTATACCTTTCCCAATACCTTCCACCTTATGGGGACCCTTCGCGAGCTCCTCACCACTGGTCACCTCATAGTCGAGATCGCGAATGATTTCAGCAGCCTTCTTGTACGCACGAAGTTTGAACGGGTTTTCGGATTCGAGCGCTTCAAGAGCCCATGCGATTTCCTCGTTGGTCGAACCAATCTTCTCCAGTTTCTCAACTTTACCAGTCTTGAGAAACTCGTCGATGGTCTTAGCAATACTCTTACCGATACCCTTCACCTTCTTGGGTCCCTTCGAGAGTTCTTCGCCACTCTTCACCTTGAAAGGTAAAGTATAGATCGTATCAGCAGCCGTGCGGTAGGCGTTCCTCTTGTGGGAGTCCTCTTCATAGGAGGCGAGCTTGTCGAAGATGTCCGCGAGTTTATCGTTGTGGGAAACGAAAAATGAGGACTCAGACTCAGACTCAGACTCAGACTCAGACTCTTCGATGATCTGACCTTCGGTGGAAGCGATGGACTCTTCATCATCAAAATACTCATCGAGGAACTGATCAACCTTGGCGACGATACCTTTCCCGATACCACGAATCTTAAGGAGGCTCTCACCATTCTTCACTTCAAAGTCGAGGGTAGCAATGATTTGAGCGGCTGTTTCGTAGGCACCAGTCTTATGAAAGTCGGAAGTCATTTTACCGAGTTCCCTGAGATGCTCGGCGATCTCTTTGTTGATTTCGAATGTCTTGGTTCTCGCAGTCGTCTCAAAGAGAGAAGGTTTTTCAGCCTCATTGAGAACAGCCCCAACCTTTTGAATTGATTCCTCAAAGAGTCGTCGTCGCCAAAGAAGGTCTTCGGATTCCTTCTGCGTCTTCTCGAGTTGCTCAATCTTCCCAGCTTGTTCCTTGCATAGGTCCTTGAGGTAAGCATGTTCCTTGATGATGTTCTGGATTTCGGTAATAGCGTTCATGTTTGTAGATGATATACATTTCACGTGGCAAACGTTTAACTTAGGTTTTCAATAGCAAGAATGAAGTTTTTGTCCATTTTACCAACCTCCAGATTTTCCTAGCATGCTCGATTATGTTTGGGTTCCGAAGGTAAGTTCGGTATGAGTATATTAAACGCCATCATCTTTTGAGCTACGGAAAGCTCTCGGTCTTGAAGAACACGTAAGATATCTTTAGGAATAGTAGAAGGGTCAATTACTCTATGATGTGTTTATTTTTTTAATTACCTAAGATGAATGCAATTTTTGACATTTTTAAAGAAAAATGGAGTCTCACATCAGAGTCTATCTAACGATAATCAGTCTTAAAGATATATGTATCTATTTAGATACACCGATGCCCACATTTGAGGATTTCTTGAATGAGGATTTACAGAAATTAATCGGTGCGATAGATACCAGGATTCGTGGATTTCATTTAATGTTCCAACAACCTCTAACGGGAACATACTGGGAGGAACTCTTATCGGATAGTTTTAAAGACATCGGACTCATGACGTCATGGAGACCTATCAACTCACATAAGGTTGGAGAAGATATGAACATTGAAGGGTTTCTTGATTCTCGCATTTCATGTAAGTCTGGGGTTTTAAAAAATAACCGAACCCATAAGCTGGGTCCGTGTGTTGAATTCAGTTCTTCACGTACAACTACACAAAAAACACTAGATGAAAAATTAAAACACTTGGCTAAGAGTCATTACGATTACCACTTTCTACTGACAAAGAAGGACATTTTTGATAAAACATACGAATTGCTCATCATTAAGGCGGGTATGTGTAACGTCAAAGACCTAACATGGAAACCCAATAAAAATGGAAAGAAGGGGGACTATGTTAGTGTGGATGGACCATTCAAGGGTACGATTACGAACTCCATGAGCGGACAGTTGTGGATAACAATGCCATTAAGTCGTGCGACGCATCGTAAGACAATTAGTTTAAAGTGATGGATGTATAGGAAAGTAACATGACTGAATCTCAGATTATTAATGGTGACCTACTTGAGGTTGTGAAAGGTTTGGGTTCAGGGACTGCGCAAATGGTCATCGCAGACCCACCGTACAATATTGGTAAGGATTTTGGAAATAATAGTGATAAACAACCCATGGATGTATATTTAAAATGGTGCGATACATGGATCGCGGAGTGTTTACGCGTTCTTCGCGCAGATGGGACGATGTTCATATACGGTTTTAGTGAAATCCTGGCACTCATACTGGCTCGCATTCCACAAGAAGTTAATAGACGTTGGGTCGTGTGGCACTACACGAACAAAACGACACCATCCCTAAACTTCTGGCAACGTTCCCACGAATCTATTTTAGTTTTATGGAAAGATTCTAGGGTTTTTCACCGTGATGACGTGCGCGAACCGTATACAGATGGTTTCGTGAATGGAGCTGCAGGAAAGGTTCGTAAAGGAACGAAGGGACGCTTTTCTAAAGAAGGTGCGGCGGATACAACCTACACAGCACACCCAGAAGGAGCTCTCCCACGGGATGTCATCAAAATTCCAGCTTTGGCGGGTGGTGCAGGTAAAAATGAACGTGTGGACCACCCAACTCAGAAACCACTCGCGTTATGTGAAAAGTTGATCAAGTCATGTAAACAGCCACCAGAAAACGGATATGTTTTTGTACCGTTTGCGGGTTCTGGTAGTGAATGCGTCGCAGCTAAAAAGATTGGACTACCTTACATCGGCGTGGAAATTAACAAAGAGTATTGTGATCTCATTCACAGACGTATACACACCTAAATGGTTTAGAATTATAATTAAACTATCCATAAAAATTGCGAAGACAATGATGAAAAATGAAACAGTCACATATTATTGCCATTGTCGCTTCCGTAATTCTAGGATCTGCGTACTATATTATGATGGAATCGTCCGGAGCATAAAGATAAGGACCCTTAACTAGTAAATGTCTCTCACACTTACTTTCACCGTCCCAGTTGTACGCAGTGTCAGAACCCGTGTAGTAACTGATCCCGCACAGTATGATGTAGAGATCAACGCGGCTCGTGGATTTAGGTCACCTACACTGACCAAATCTAAGTATAAGAAAATCAAACCCACCACCAAGACCAAGGTTGACCCTGCTCAATTTGATGTCGAAGAAAATTTAGAAAGGCACGTATCTAATTGGTAATCACCTCAAGTTTGAAGTTCTTGTCAAACTTTAAACGAATCTTCCCCTCATCCACAAGACGCTTAATCTTGCGACCAACCTCTAGGTTGTCGTCGTATGCCTGGTCGTGTTCTGGACTAGCTGGTAAATTTGGGATGAACATGTTAAATGCCACCATTTTCTGAGCCATTGAGAGTTCTTTATCTTGGAGTATACCTAACAGGTTTTTGGGAATCCTGGAAAGATCCATTTTAGACAGACTTGAAAGATCCATTTTATATTCAAAGAGGGGTTTTTCTTTAACTGGACACCTAAGTGAAATCGATTCCTGGTATTTCCATCTCACAACTCACAATGGAAACTATCCAGAA
>Ga0222629_1000156_pt1 | contig 26532 bp, 44 predicted proteins | sample AntAcemetagenom1_FD_179847 | JGI IMG/M metagenome (GOLD analysis project Ga0222629, IMG submission 179847) | Saline water microbial communities from Ace Lake, Antarctica - #1 | ecosystem: Environmental > Aquatic > Non-marine Saline and Alkaline > Saline | place: Antarctica: Ace Lake | collected... | reverse complement strand
AACATATCGGCGGCTATCTTTTACTTAAAGACGCAAGCAGGTTGGAAAGAGGACAAAGAGCAAACCGACACACGTCCAACGGTTAACATCAACTATATAACACCAAGTGGCGACAATAAACCCAACTAGACCACAGCACGAATACATTACAGCGACAAAGCGATTTCCCGCGTTTGTAGCTGGGTTTGGTGCAGGTAAGACTGAGGCGGCTGTTTTGCGGTCAATATTGGGTTTGTTGCGTAATCCTGGATGCAATAGGGGTTTCTACGAGCCGACCTATGACTTAATCCGCATGATTGCTTTCCCAAGGTTTGAGGCAACGCTGAACGAACTGGGCATTGCTTACACGTTGGTAAAGTCGCCTAGCAACTACATTGACATACACGGCTACGGGGTGATTTACTTTCGCTCTATGGACAACCCAAGCCGGATTGTTGGCTACGAGCACGCCGACGCTGATGTCGACGAGCTGGACACGCTAAAGAAAGATGACGCGGCTTATGTGTGGCGGCAAATCCTAGCCCGTAACCGGCAAAAGAAACTAAGCGGTGAGACGAATACAGTAGGGGTTACGACTACGCCAGAAGGGTTTAGGTTTGTATATGAGACATGGAAGAAGACGCCAAAGCCTGATTACCAAATAATCCAAGCGCCAACCGAGTCAAACCCACACCTGCCGCCCGATTACATTAGCGGGCTGAGGGAAATCTATCCTGAGCACTTGTTAGCCGCGTACTTAGACGGCAGCTTTGTGAACTTAAACAGTGGCACAGTCTACGCCAGCTATAACCGCACGGCACATAATACAAACGAGGCTATACGCAAAGACGAAAAGGGAGCGGAACCATTGTTTATCGGTTGTGACTTTAACGTAACTAAGCAAGCGGCTACCGTGTATGTACGCAGAGACGGTGGCAGCCAATGGCACGCTGTAGATGAGTTGGTCAATATGTACGATACGCCAGAAATGATACGAATCATTAAAGAGCGTTACAACGGCCACAAGATTTACATATACCCAGACGCAAGCGGGAAGGCTCGCAAGACGGTTAACGCATCTTTGTCTGATATATCTTTGTTGGAGTCTGCGGGATTCACTGTTAGGGTAAATAGCAAAAACCCAAGCGTTAGGGATAGAATCATGGCTACGAACGCGGCATTAGAAGGTGGCCGGATATTTATTAGCACCAAGGCTTGCCCTACTGTTGCACAAAGTTTAGAGCAGCAGGTTTACAAAAATGGCGAGCCTGACAAGACAAGCGGCAACGACCACCAAAACGATGCAACGACTTACCCGATAGCATTTGAAATGCCCATCATTCGGCCTGTGGCTAACGTCAGCTTTGGCTTTGCTATGTAAAGTGCGTAAAATACGCATAAAGGACACAATATGACAGTAAGCACGCAACACCCTGAGTATGCTAAATACGCACCTGTTTGGACGCGCACCCGTGACGCTGTAAAAGGTTCACGGGCTGTTAAAGAGAAAAAGCACGCCTACTTGCCGGTTCCTGATAACGAATCGGGCGAGGAATCAAAAGGAACTGAGACAATCCGCTACCGTCAATATATCAAACGGGCGGTATATACCAACTTTACGGGTCGGACAAAAAACGCGCTTGTTGGTGCGGCTTTCCGTAAGCAGCCTGATTTTGTAGTGCCGGATTTAATGGGCTACTTGCTGAACGACGCTACAGGCGACGGCTTGTCATTGGTGCAGTTAGCTAAAGACGAGCTGTCTAACCTGTTAGAAACAGGCCGCACGGCTTTCTTAGTGGACTACCCAAGTGCTGATGAAGGTTTAAGCGCGGAACAAGTAGCAATGTTGAACCTACAGGCTAGCATCATTCCCTATGGTGCAGAGCAGGTGATTAACTGGCGCACTGAGAGCATGAATGGCCGTCGCCTGCTAGTGCAAGTGGTGTTGGCTGAGAACTACAGCGCACAGCGTGACGAGTTTGACCACACAACAAAACCGCAATACCGCGTGCTACGTTTACGTGAGGACGGATACACCACGCAGCTATATCGCGAAGATGAGGCTTACAGCGAGGAAACGTACCCAACAAAGGCTGACGGCTCACGCTGGAGGGAAATTCCATTTCAATTTGTAGGCGCCAAGAACAACGACGCAACGATTGACGAAGCGCCCTTGGCTGACATTGCCGACGTTAACCTGGCGCACTACCGCAACAGCGCCGATTACGAGGAGTCGTGCTTCATTGTTGGCCAGCCAAGCCTATTCATCACGCATAGCCTAAGCATGGAGCAGTGGCAGCAGTACAACCCACAAGGAATTAAGCTAGGCTCACGCTCCGGTCATGTGCTGGGCGATACAGGTTCAGCCACGTTGCTACAGGCAAACCCTAATCAATTGGTGATGGAGGCCATGAAGTCTAAAGAGCTTGCGATGGTTGCTATTGGTGCGCGAATTATTACTGACCGCACGGGCAACGAGACGGCGGAAGGTGCGCGTATACGCTTTGCTTCTGAGAATTCAGTGCTAGGCGACTTGGTTGGCAACCTGTCCGAGGCGCTAGAGGTATGCGTTAACTGGGTAGCTGAGTTTATGGGTGTGCCAGTAAATGACGATGTACGCTTTAAAATCAACAACGAGTTTTACGACAAGTCGGTTGACCCGCAATTGATTATGTCTATGGTTACGCTGTTAGACAGAGATATTATTGGCGAGGCTGACATATTCGACCGTTTAAAGAGTGCAGGTGTTGTAGACCCTATGCGCACGTTAGAGATGGTTAAAGAAGAACGTGGAACAGCTAACCCTCTGATTTAATGTCAAGCAATATCGCCTTAATTGACGCGGCAACACGCCACCAAGTATTTGTGCAGATGTACGCGGCTGGCCGTGAGCAACAGGCGGCGCAAGCTATTGAATCTCTTATACAGCAAGTATCAGGCCGGTTATCTGGTAGCGAGCTGACAAGCCTTTCACGCGCTAGGCAACAGGCTATATTGATGGACTTGCAACTATTGCTTGACAAGTTAAACGGTGATTTAGCTGAAACAGTAATACAGGAATCATTAGACTTTGCCGAATACGAGGCGCAATTTAGTAAAACCATGTTTGACAACACAGTGCGAACTAGCGCCGTATTGCCTAGCATGGCGCAGCTTGAGGCGAGTATCTTTACGTCAATAATGAACGTTGCACCAAGAGAGGGCTACACAATACGCGATGCTTTGAAGGTGTTTGGCCGTAAAAAGTCTGAGCAAATAGTCCAGGCTATACGAGACGGAATATCACTGGGCGACACAAATAGCACGATACAATCGGCGGTTAAGACGTTAGCGCCCTTGCAAAAGAACCAGGCAGGCACTATTGTGAGAACAATTGCTAATCATGTGTCTATACAAGCCCGTAACGTTACGATGATTGAGAATCAAGACCTATTCAACGGCTACGAGTGGGTTTCCACACTAGATGCACGCACAAGCCTTATATGCATGAACCGCGACGGATTGGTGTACCCGTTTGCGCCTGAAAGCCCGTACCCGCCAGCGCACTTTAACTGTAGGTCTACGGTTATCCCTGTTGTTGACCCTAAGTTTGACTTGGGTAGCAAGGTGGCGGGCAAACGGCCAGCAGTGGGTGCACAAGGCGCTAAACAAGTCAGTGCTAACACGACTTATGAGCAATGGCTAAAGCGCCAGCCAGCAAGTTTTCAGGATTCAGTATTAGGCAAGTCACGCGGTCAATTGTTTCGCGAAGGCAAGCTAAGTATTGGCCGGTTTGTTGATAGCCAAGGCCAGACCTTGACGCTTGATGAACTGCGCCGATTAGAACCGCAAGCCTTTGAGGATGCGGGTTTGTAACTGTGGCAGAGCCACAACATTTAGACCAGAGGTTAAAAAATGGACTTTCTTAAAGACTTAGAGCTAACAGATGAAGTTAAGGCAAAGATTGCCGAGGCAGTCACTGCACATACTCAGGCGCAGATTGAAACAAGCATTGGTGGCTTAAAAGCCAAGAATGATGAATTGTTAGCCGAGAAAAAGCGGGTTCAACGCGAACGAGACGAGGCTGCTAACTTAGCTAAAACAGAAGCCGAAGAAAAGGCTAAAGCAAGCAACGACTACAAACAATTGTTTGAGGCACAAAAGAATGAAGCCGAACAGTTAAAGTCTAAGATGGAGGAATTGCAAACCAACATTAAGCGCGGACAGATTAAAACAACCGCTGCGAAGATTGCCGCTGGTTTGACAAAAGACACGGCACGGGCATCATTGCTTGAGCAACAAATTACAGCCCGTTTGACATTAACGGACGATGGGATTAAAGTCCTAGACGATAGCGGTCAATTAACAGTTTCCACTTTGGACGACTTGACTGCTACAATTAAAACTGCGTACCCGTTCCTAGTGGACGGGTCACAAGCAAACGGAGGCGGAGCCTCACGGTCACAAGGCGGAGCCGATGGTGGTCGAAAACAAGTTAGTCGCTCAGACTTTGACGTTATGGCACAATCAGAACGCGCCAAATTCGTTAAAGATGGCGGTAAAGTAATTTCAGATTGACCATTTTCAAAGGAACATCACAATGGCAAACGTATTAGACAACCTTGCAGCGGACATTTATAAAGCCGCTGACGTAGTGGGCCGCGAGTTAGTCGGCTTCATCCCTTCAGCAACAATCAATGCCAACGGCTCTGAGCGTGCCGCCAAAGGTGATAATGTCCGTGCCTCATTCACACGCGCAGCTACCGCTGTAAACGTGGCTGAGTCTATGACTATCCCCGAAGGTACAGACCAGACCGTGGACAACAAAACGTTGGTTATCAGCAAGGCTCGCGCCGTGCAGATTCCATACACTGGCGAAGATGTGCGTCATTTGAACAACGGTATCGGTTTTGAGACTGTTTACGGTGACCAAATCAAGCAGGCTATGCGCACACTAGCTAACGAGATGGAAGTTGACTTGGCTACCGAGGCTTACCGTAACGCATCACGCGCTTTTGGTACTGCTGGCACAACGCCATTCGGCTCTAACTTTAGCGAAGTAGCTGAGTTGCGACAGATTCTGGTTGACAACGGTATGCCTAGCAACGACGGTCAAGCCTCTATGGTCTTGGGCACTTTGGCTGGTACTAACTTGCGCCAATTGGCTCAGTTGCAAAAAGCAAACGAAGCCGGCGGTATCGATATGCTGCGCCAGGGTACATTGCTCGACTTGCAAGGCTTGATGATTAAAGAGTCAGCACAAGTTCGCTCACACACCAAAGGTACAGGCGCAAGCTACTTAGTAAACGATGCAGCCCACGCTGTTGGCCAAACAAGCATCGCTGCTGACGGTGGCTCGGGTACTATCATCGCTGGTGACATTTTGACCTTTGCTGGCGACACCAACAAGTACGTTGTAAACACAGCACTCTCAGGTGGCTCATTCGCAATCGGCAATCCAGGCTCACGCATCGCACTGGCTGACAACGCTGCAATTACTGTTGGCAACAACTTTACTGCAAACGTTGCTTTCCACCGTACTGCTTTGGAAATCGCTATGCGCGCTCCAGCAGTGCCAGATGGCGGTGATACTGCAACCGACTCTATGTTGATTCAAGACCCATTCACCGGCATGGTGTTTGAAGTCCGAGTCTACAAAGGCTACCGCAAGACAATGATTGAGGTCGCTGCCTCATGGGGTGTCAAAGCATGGAAGCCTGAACACATCGCTGTGTTGTTGGGCTAAAGCAAAACGGGTTAGCCTTTCGGGGCTAGCCCTTTCTTGGGATTAATTATGCGAGGAATAAAAAATGCCGAAAGCACTAAAGCAGTACAAAGTGAAGCCAGCCAAACCACCGAAACCCGCCAAGCCGATGCCAAAGCCGAAAAAGTGAAGATTGTAAAAATGGTGCGCGATGACGGTAAGACAGCCGACGTTCACCCCGATGAAGTTGCCAATTACGCCTTGGGCGGTTACAAGAAAGTTTAATCATGGCCTTGATTGTGGAAGATGGCTCACTGGTGCAAAACGCCAACAGCTACGTTACCCTTGCTGAGTTCAAAGCATGGGCAGACGCACGCGGGTTAACTTATTCAGCCGACGACACCACGGTCGAGCAACAGATTTTGCGAGCTATGGACTACCTAGAGCGAATCGCCTACATTGGCAACAAGGCCAACGAAAACCAGTTTTTGCAATGGCCTCGAACCGAAGCGCAAATTGACGGCTACTATGCCGACGCGACAGAGATACCCAAAGAGGTCAAAACGTCCACCTACGAGGCGACCAAGGTGCAGGCAGACGGGTACAGCCAGTTCGAGACTGAGGCTCGTAAAACTACATCTGAGACTGTTGGCGACATTTCCGTGACCTATGCGGACAACAGTTCAAACCGAACCGTTACGCCTGCGCTTACATTTGCGCTTGGCAAGATAACTAGGCCGATGGGAATGGTTAGCCGTGTATAACTACTCGCTGCTAGCTGGTAACGCAAAGGCTTTGCTAGAGAAGTTCGGCAAGTCTTACACATTTACGCGCACAACAAACGGCACATACAACCCTGCGACTGGCACGGTGTCGCAAACTACAGCCACATTTGACAAGTACGCATGTATTTTTGAGTACACAAGCCGAGAGCGTGCAGACCAAGCCATTGAGCAAAACGACAGACGTTTATTGTGTGAAGGCCATGCTTACGCAGTGGGCGACACGGCAAGCATTGAAAGCCAAACCTATCGCGTTATATCGGTATCTGAGATTAAACCGGCTGACGTTGTTGTAGCCTGCAATTTACAGGTTCGCGTATGAGCTTTGCAACTGACTTAGACAAAGCAGTGCTGAACATCAAAGGCTTTACAGAGAAGCAGGTGCGAGGGACATTGTTTGGCTTGTCTTCGCGCATCATTAAAGAAAGTCCCGTTGATACGGGTAGGTTTCGCGGCAACTGGCAGGCATCTATTGGTTCGCCGGCTCCGTCAACAACAAGCCGTTTAGACAGCACGGGAGCTGGCTCAATAAATGACGTTGCTGTAACCGTGCAAGGTTTAAAGCTAGGCCAAACATTTTATTTAGCAAATAACTTGCCCTATGCTAGGCGGCTAGAGTACGGTTACTCAAAGCAAGCGCCTAGCGGGTTTTTGCGTATTAACTTGCAGCGTGTGCAACTTGAAATCAATAAGGCAAGGCAATGAGTACGCACTTTAATGACATTCAGGCCGCATTGGACACTCGCCTATCAATATTGGCTGGTGGCAACCCTATTGCGTGGCCTAACATTGAATACGCACCTACAGGTGGCGCAACTTACTTGCGCCCTAGTTTTTTACCGGCTGACACGCTGCAAAGTGGCTTAGGTGCTACCGGCTTAGACGAGACAAACGGCATTTATCAGGTTGACGTTGTTTACAAAGCCAACAGCGGTCGCACAACAGTGGTGGACGCAGTGGCAGACCACTTTAAGCGCGGGACGGTTGCGTCATATAATGGCGTTAACGTTCGGGTGCGCTCCGTATCGATTGCGCCTGCAATCTTTGAGGGTGCTTGGCATTTTGTGCCAGTGTCCGTATCATTTCAAACTTACACAGAAGCGAGGTAACTCAAATGGCAATCGCAAACGGCGCACAACATTCACTGCACTACGTTGCAGAATCGGCCTACGGCACAACGCCGTCGACACCGACTTGGACACCTGTTCCACACACGGGTACGAATATGGCAATGACCAAGGACGCAATCGAAAGCGAAAAGCTACGAGGCGACCGCCAGATTGAGGACTTTAGACACGGCAACAAAACCATTGGCGGTGAGATTAGTTCTGAGTTGGAGTACGCAGCCTTTGACGTGCTGTTGGAGGCCGTCATGTGTGGCTCATGGACAACCGACGTATTAAAGGCAGGCACTACCCGTCGTTCGTTTACGTTTGAGCGCAAATTTGGCGACTTGGCGACTCCTGAGTACCATCGGTATACCGGCGTGGAAATGAACAGCCTTGCTTTAGCGGTTGCGCCTAACAGCATGGTGACTGCAACCTGGGGTGTGGTGGGCAAAGACTTGACCCTGAATACTACGCAAGTTGCAACTAGCACTTACAGCGCTGATAGTGGCAACACACCATTTGACTCATTCACCGGCTCAATCACAGAGGGCGGTTCAACTATCGCGACGGTTACGTCGCTAGAACTGAGTATTGAGAACGGCATCGAACCATTATTTAGCATTGGTTCATCCACCACTAACCGACCAAGCATCGGCAAGTCACGAGCCACAGGCACATTGACCAGCTACTTTGACAGCAAAGCGCTGTACGAAAAGTTTATCAACGAGACGTCTAGTTCCGTCGTGCTAACGCTGACCGACACTGCTGGTAATGACTACGAGATTGATATTCCAAACGTGAAGTACAACAGCGGTCAACCTGACGTATCAGGCGAGGGCGCAGTCACAGTGTCAATGGAGTTTGTTGCTCTGTACTCATCTGGCGACGCATCGCAAATTGTCGTCACACGCACGGACGCTTAAGCATGGAACTAAACAGCCTACGCACGGTTGAAAGCCACGAAGCGGGCGCGGAGTGTAATATCCTCTCGCCCGTGGACGGCTCGCCAACTGATGTATTCATTAAAATAAAAGGCTCTGACTCAAAAGAGTGGCGCAACGCCAAAAAGACCCAGACAAGCCAAATCATTGCGGCAAAGAGTGGTGGCAAAGATATAGACCTTGACTATGACAAGATGGACATTGACGCGCTGGTGGCTGTTACGATGGACTGGAGTGGCATCGTTGATAACAGCGAGCCGTACCCGTTCAACAAAAAGAACGCACTCAAGCTGTACGCAGATTCACCGGCAATTGTTAGCCAGTTGATCGACTTTCTGACGCGCAGGGCAAATTTTACGACCGGCTAATTGATGAGTTTGTAATCTTCGGACGGTGGTGTTTTTGGATAAACGACCGCGCCGAAGGCTCAAAGATTAGCCGATACGAAGCTCTGCAACAGGTGGCCAAAAGTCGAGGGTCTACGCCAGCCGAGTTAGCCAACGCGCCCAAGTTAAGGTCTGAGCATAACGACTGTTGGAATGTGTACACCAGCCTGACTGATTACACTTACAATGAGATGCATCGATACATGGAACTGACGGGTAACCGTTTAGACGCTTGGGAAGTCGAGGCTGTGATGGGCTTGGCTAAATACAGGAACGCAGAACCAATATGGCCACCGAAGTAGCAACCCTCTTATTTAAGGCTGACACGGGCGACTTAGTTAACGCTGGGAAAGCCCTAGACGACGTTACCGAATCTGGTAAGCGTGCGAATAATGCTACCAAGGAATTTAGCAAGTCAACCCAAAAAACATCTGACTCGGTTCGCAAGATGCGATACACTGCTGGCCAGTTAGGATTCCAAGTACAGGATATTGCGGTGCAATTGCAGTCGGGCACAAGCGCAATGGTTGTGTTTGGTCAGCAGGGCTCTCAAATCGCTGGTGCATTTGGCCCAGGTGGTGCTATCTTTGGTGCGGTTATCGCAATTGGCGCGGCTGTCGGCAGCCTGCTTGTGGCTTCATTTAGCAAAGGCACTCAATCAGCAAAAGACCTTAAAGCGGAAATTGAAGGGCTAACAGAGAACTTTGAAGCTCTTGGTGAAGCGGCGCGAGCAGTTTACATTCGTGAACTGACTAAGGAGATGGAAGACCATATTGAGACGCTGGACGAACTAAAACTCCAGTACATTGCCTCAAGGAATGAAGTTGCTGCATTAGGCCGCCTTTTTGGTGATAACGCAGACCGCATAAAAGAACAAACTGTTATAACTCAAGACTTGGCAAAGGCAGTTGAGGATTACGAGAAGAAAATAACTGACGCTGGCGAGAAGGTCGACTTGCTTACCGGCAAGAAAAAAGAGGAAACCACAGAGACAAAGCGGCAAATTGAAGATATCAAGCGTTACGTTGAACGTATGCAAGAGCAGGCGGCAACGATTAGCCTAAACACTATTGAACTAGCCAAGTACAAAGCTGTTCAAATGGGGGCTAACGCAACGCAGACGCAATCGATATTGTTGTCGGCACAACGCATTGCTCAATACACAGCCGAGCAAGAGGCAATTAAGAAAGCCACAGTTGAGGCTGAAAAGCAAAAGAAGATAGAAGAACAGAGCGCCCAAAGAAAAACACAAGACCAGAACAGGCTTGATGAGAAAATAAAGCAGATTACTGACGGTGAAGCTCGCAAAGCAGAAGCCGAGCAAGCAGCTACCGACCAGCGTGCCGTGCAGATTGCCGAAAGCCTAATGTCCGAGGAGGAGCAGATTCGTATGTCATACGAAAGGCGCTCACAAATCATTCTCGACAGCACACTGCTAACTGGCCAACAAGTAAATGAAGCGATGGCAGCTCTGGAATTGGAGCGCCAGGACAAGTTGAGGGCTATTAAAGACAAGTCAGCCGAAGAAGATAAGGCACGCTCTGCACAGACTACTAGCCAGTTACTGGCCTTTGAAGATATCTTACTGCAAGGCAAAAGCGAAAAGCAAAAGACCGCCTACAGGCTGGCTGTAAATCTTGCTAGTGCTGAGAAACGACAGAACGCGGCTAAGATTGTCTCCGACAGCTATGCGGCTGCTATGGGTGCTTACAAGGCCTTAGCGGGCATTCCTATTATTGGGCCTGCGCTGGGCGCTGGTGCTGCTGCGCTTATTCTGGGTGCTGGTGTTAGCTACGCTGCCAAATCGCTCACAGGACGCGCTCTTGGCGGTCAGGTGCGTGGTGGCGAGTCTTACGTGGTTGGCGAGCGGGGCCCAGAGGTCTTAACAATGGGTGGCAGTGGCCGGATTACGACAAATGAAAAGATACGAAATAGCAGCAGTGGTGATTCTGGCGGCGTAAAGCAGGCTAATATCACATTTCAAATTAGCACTGTAGACGCGCAAGGGTTTGACGACTTGCTGGATTCAAGGCGCGGTCAAATCATCAACATGATTAACACAGCACTATATGACCAAGGTCGCGGAGCAATTGCATAATGGCCGGCACATACCCAACAACGCCTGAGTTTCAGGCTATTAACCTAAAAAGCACGCACAACAACGTAAAAAGCACAACTGTTAGCGGACGTGTGCAGGTTCGCTCTATTGGTGGGCAGAAGTGGGCTTTTAGCGCCAAGTACAACCCAATGACCCGTGCTGAATTCCAGCCGGTGTTTGCGTTTGTAACGTCTCAGCAGGGTATGTTGGGCACGTTTGGCATTGTGCCACCTGTAATAGGCTCTACAAGCGGTTCTGCGACTGGTACGGCGTTGGTCAATGGGTCAACTAGTGCGGGTGTTACCAGCGTGCCTGTAGACGGTTTTACGGGTGACATAAAGGCTGGCGACTTTGTTAAATTTGGGCATGGCAAGGTTTACATCGTTACGGCTGACCGCGACGGGGCTGGCGATATCAGCATTGAGCCAGCCCTTATAAGTGCCGTTTCTGATAATGAGACCATGACCTACAACAGCGTTTCGTTTACCATGCGAATGACCAACGATGTACAGTCTTACTCTTTAAGCCAGTTTGAGTATTACACCTACGAGATTGACATGGAAGAAGTGCTGTGACGCGCTCAATAAACGCATCAACCATTGCTGCGCTACAGGCTGACGCAATACGGCTTTGTCACTTGGTGCAGATTGAATTTCCAACGGTCGCGTACATCACCGACAATTTCCATGAAGTGCAACTAAACGGCAATACATTTGAGCCGGTCGGACACTTGTTAAGCATAGGACAGCCGCAGGAAACGCAAGAACTGCGTGTTGGCACGGTGCAAATAACTTTGTCCGGCGTTGACCAGGCCTATGTGTCTGTGTTTTTAAATCAGCAATACATCAACCGCAGGGCAAGAATATGGAAGGCGGTCTTAGATGACGCTGGCGAGATTATTGGTGATGCCATTTTAACTTTTGACGGGCAGTTAACCGGCTACAGTTTGCAAGACAACGAAAGCAGCTCTGTCATTACGGTTTCCTGTGCGTCGCATTGGGCAGACTTTGAGCGTAAAGCTGGAAGGTTGACCAACACAAACTCGCAGCAATACTTTTTCCCAGCCGATACGGGGTTCAGGTACGCTGCCAACAGCATCAAAGATATAAAATGGGGCAAAGCGTAAACTCCAGCCACGTTGATTATTTGCTGCGCTCTGGCGACGACACTATAGAGTCTGACAACTACATTGAAAACGAGCACGGCTTTGCAAGCTACCAAATAGACGGCCGGCAGTTTACAATCATTCAGTGCTACGGTGAGGGGCTATGGTGGGACGCTGAATTTATGCGCCTAGCAAAGCTAAACGGCTGCAACACTATATTGTTTGCAACAAAACGAAACCCTGAAACATTTACCCGCAAGTTTGGATATAAAACAATGGCTACTGTTATGACTAAAGAGGTTGCCTAATGAGTAAAATAGTCAAAAGTGTTGTTGGCGTTGTCCGTAAAGTTGTTAGGGCTGTAACCAGTGTTGTCGGTGACGTTATTTCTTGGCTGGTTCCGCAGCCTGATGTGCCGAATATGGGAAACGTTGACAATGAAGCCCGTGGCGCACTTGTCAATAAGCAGTCAAGCATTGAGCCAATCCCTGTTATCTACGGCAAGCGTAAAGTAGGTGGCACTATAGTATTTGTCGAAACAAGCGGTTCGTCCAATACTTACCTATATATGTGTTTAGTGCTAGCTGAAGGCGAGGTGAACAGCATTGGCGATATTTACATTAACGACGAGCTGTTAGCCTCTGGTAGCAAGTACTTTAGCAAGGTCAGCATTGATAAAAAACTAGGCACTGACGGTCAGGTCGCTAGCAGTGTGCTAGTTGACGCACCTAGCTGGGGTGCTAGTGATACTCTAAACGGCATTGCTTACCTCGGCATACGCCTAACTTACAATTCAGACGTATTTAGCGGTTTGCCGACAATTAACGCTGAAGTTGAAGGCCGCAAGGTTTACGACCCGCGAACAAGCACAACCGCTTACTCAAGCAATCCAGCATTGTGCTTACGTGATTATTTAACAAACGCTCGATATGGCAAAGGTTTGCCGGTAGATGTAATTGACGACACAACATTTAGCGCGGCAGCCAACGACTGCGACGTAGTTGTTCCGGCATACGACGGCGGCGATGAAGTTAAGGCGTTTTCCTGTAATGCTTTAATTCTTACTAGTAAACCGTTGTTTGACAACGTTAAAGTATTTCTATCTGGTATGCAAGGCATCATGCCTTACCAAAATGGGCAGTATCGTTTGTTTGTTGAAAAGGATAAAGTTAGTACGTTTGATTTTACGACCGACAACATTATTGGCGGCTTTAGCATGACCGGCTCTAGCAAGTCGTCAAAGTTCAATAAAGTCACAGCCAAGTTTGTTAACCCTGGAACAAACTGGCAGGCAGACGCAGTGATATGGCCTGACGCTGACAGCGCACAAGCAACAACGTACTTAACCGAAGATTCAAATATTGAACTGAGTACGGAAATCAATTTAACGACAGTTACAAGCTACTACCAAGCGCGCAACATTGCAAAGACAGCCGTTTTAGCGTCTAGGCTTGCTGGTATCCGTTTGGAGCTAGAAGCCACCTCTGAGGCGCTAAATTGTGTGGTTGGTGATATTGTCACGGTCACGCATCCAACGCCAGCATGGAACGCTAAAGAATTCCGCGTTACCCGTCTAGTGCTGAATTACGAAGGCACGGTATCTGTTTCTATGGTTGAACACATTGCAGCGGTTTACCCTTGGGTCAGCGACAAACAGCAGCCTGCCAGTGCACAATCTAACCTACCAGACCCATTTGATACAACGCCACCGACATTATTGGTTAGTGATGAACTGAGGGCATATAACGAGGATGTAACCGCGGTTTTGTTTGCCAGAGTGTCAAGTGGTAACAGCTTTTCCATCGGTTTTGAGGTGCAATCTAAACTAGAGGGCACGACAGAATGGGTCAACATGGGCCAGTCTGGCGGTAGCGTATTTGAGCAAGTCAACGTGCAAGATGACCGGACTTACTCGGTTCGTGCTAGAACCGTAAACAGCATTGCCGTTAAGTCTGACTGGGCAACCGTTGACCACCAGGTAGTTGGCAAGACTGCACCACCTGAGAACGTTACCAACCTCACTGGCAACCTAATCGGCAATCAATATTTGCTGACTTGGAGCGCTGTTCCAGACCTTGACTTGTCGTACTACCGAGTTCGCTACGCATCACCAGACAGTGGTGGTAGCTACGAAAACTCGGTGTCTCTTGTTCAAAAAGTATCTCGCCCAGCAACTTCTGTATTTGTGCCAGCACGAAACGGAACTTACTTTGTTAAAGCTGTGGATAAGCTAGGCTTGGCATCCATCACTCCAACAAGTATTGCTTTAGACACAAACATTGCGGCGGTTGAGTCTCTTAACTTTGTGCAGACCATAAACGAAGCGCCAGATTTTAACGGCACGTTTGACGACACAGTAGAGTTAGACGACGACGATGCATTGGTGCTGAACACGAGTTTATTGTTTGACGCTGTATCGGGTAATTTTGATGACGCAAGTGGTTTATTTGATGGCGGCTCCGGTAACGTAGATGCATTTGGCTACTACTACTTTGCAACTGCCGTTGACTTGGGCGCAATTTACATATCACGTTGCACAGCCTACGTTAAACACACACGCTTAGACTATGTTGTATTGTTTGACTCCGCCGAAGGTTTGTTTGATGACCGGCAAGGCGACTTTGAAGGCGATGTAAACGCTTTTGACGATACAGACGTACAAATAGAGGTAAGGCATACCCAAGACAACCCAAGCGGCACGCCTACTTGGTCGGCTTGGCAATCGTTCGCAGTTGCTGACATAAGGGCTCGCGCCATTCAGTTTAGAGCCAAGTTAAGCACGACAGACCAACAAGCGACACCCAAAGTTACTCAGTTGAGCGTTAATGTAGATATGCCAGACCGCACTGTATCTGGGAATGATGTTGTTTCTGGTGCTGGCGCAAAGGTTGTAACGTTTTCGCAAGGCTTTAGGGAAACGCCTGCAATCGGTATTGGCGCCCAGGATATGCAGACAGGCGACTACTACGAAATCACCTCAAAGTCTCGCACGGGGTTTACAATAACTTTTAAAAATTCATCTGGTACGGCTGTCAGCCGAAGTTTTGATTATGTAGCCAAAGGCTACGGAGTGGAGTTAAGCTAATGTCACAGCACGATATGAACATTGCGAACCAGGGTTTTCCTGCTTTTCGTGAGGATTTAAACAACGCTCTGCCAGCATTGGCGAGCAACAACGCGGGAGCAGCAGAGCCAACCACTATGTTCGCCCATCAATGGTGGGTTGATACATCTGCGGCACCAAACCTGCTTAAGCAACGCAACGCCGACAATGACGCATGGATAACCGTTGGCAGCTTTGACCAAGCCGCAGATACTTTTAACCTTGCGTTGGCACAAGGCGGCACTGGTTCGGCTACGGCATCAGGGGCACGAACCGCCTTTGGCCTTGTAATTGGTACTGATGTGCAGGCAAATTTAGTTTCAGGCACCAACATTAAAACTGTAAACAGCACATCGTTGCTTGGGTCTGGCAACATTGTTGTTGGCTTGTTTGATGGCGATAAAGGTGATATTACCGTCTCTGGCTCTGGCGCTACTTTTACAATTGATAACACAGTTGTTACAGATGCCAAATTAAACTTATCCGCTAATGCTTCAAATATAAAAACAGCATTAAACGCCACAGGCTCTGCACCTATTTATGCTTGTCGGGCTTGGGTTAATTTCAACGGCACTGGCACGGTGGCGATTCGAGCCAGTGGGAACGTGTCGAGTATTACAGATAACGGTGTTGGTGATTACACGGTTAATTTTGCTACTGCAATGCAAGATGTAAATTATTCTACTAATGTAACTACCTGTAACCGAGTAGGGGAAGGCGCATTTGGAATAGGCGGTCTATTCGGGCAAAATACAGGTACTGTATCGGCACAGAGAGTCAGAACGATGAATCCCGTAAACTTTGAAGATTTTGTAGCAGTAAACGTACATATTTTTAGATAAAGGAAGACAAATGAAAAGAATTATCTATCAAACAAACGAAGGTGGCGTTGCCATCATTGTCCCAGCCGACTGCGGCTTAACCATCGAAGAGATTGCAGCCAAAGACGTACCCGCCGGCAAGCCCTACAGCATCGTGGACGTTTCCGACATTCCAACCGACCGCACATTTCGCAACGCATGGGAGATGACATGATTACAGTGAATATAGGTAAAGCCAAAGACATTGCACATGATGTTCGCCGCGCTGCTCGTTTAGTTGAGTTTGCTCCACTGGACATTAAAGCAACCATTCCCTCAGAAGCCGTAGCAGCCGAAGAAGCTCGTGCTGTTGTCCGCACCAAGTATGACGATATGCAAACAGCCATCAATGCGGCAACTACCGCAGACGCAATTAAGGCGGCAATGCCACAAGGGGTTTAATGAGTAAAGTAGAAGTAAATGCTAAGTATCCTCAATGAACTATCTTACCCTCTTAGGTTATTACATTGCAGCTAGCGCCTTTGGCTTCTACGTTCTTTGGATTTTCTACCTTGCTGTAATGAACTTAAAGAGGGTTAAGGATGCTGGCTTGATGACCAAGACCGCCATGGTGTTCGGTTACCCGATTTTGCTTGCGGGGTGGCTGGTTGACTTTATAATCAACGCAATGGTTTTAACGTTGTTATTGCTTGAGTGGCCTAAAGAAATGACGGTAACTGCTCGTTTAAAGCGTCACAACGCAACAAGCACTGGCTGGCGCAAAGCTGTAGCGGTGTGGTTTGAACCTTTGTTAGACCCTTACGACCCCAGTGGAGACCATATTTAAATGGAAAACATCGACCCAGTGCAATACGGCCGTTTGATTGCTCAAGTTGAGAACTTGACAACTAAAGTGGAGTCGATGGACACAGACATTAAAGAGCTGCTTGCCCTGGCAAACAAAGGGCGCGGTGGGTTTTGGATGGGCATGACAATCGCGAGCATGTTGGGTGGCGCCCTTGCCTGGGCTTTAGGTCACTTCAGGTAATGCTGGCTGAATTAGCGGTTGCTAATGCATGCTTTGCGGCGGTAAAAACAGCGCTAAAAAATGGTTCTGAACTAGCCGATTGCGCATCAAAGCTGGGGGAGTATTTTGGCCTCAAGGCTGAGATTGCAAAAAAGGCATCAACCAAGGGCAGTGACTCAGATGCTTTTTGGGCAATGGAATCCTTGCGTGAAGCTGAAGCTGAGTTAAAAGAGGTGCTTATCTACACAGGACGCCCAGGACTATACGATGATTTTTTGCAATATCAGTCTTTAAAAAAACGCGAGCGTGAGCAAGAGGTTCGCAACAAAGCCTTAGCTATCTACAAGCGCAGGCAGTTGGTCTGGTCGTGGGTAAATGGCTTACTGATTGGCATATCAGTTTTAACAGGGTTTATTGCTGTAGTTGGCATAGTTTGGATTATTGCAAAGCGTGGAACTTTTTAACGACGTGTAAATTTATTAGGTGCAAAAATGACAGCTGTAACACACAACTTCACTATTGAGCAAGGCGCAACATTAGCCAAAGTTTTTGTCTGGAAAGACAGCTCAGGAGCGGTGATAAACTTGACTGGCTATAGCGCAAGGCTTCAGAGTAGGCCAACTGCTAGAAGCGCGACCATATATCTTGAAGCGAACACCTCAAACGGTGCTATCGTTATCGACGCTGTAAATGGAAAAATTACTTTGAGCTTAACCTCTCATGAAACATCGGCACTTGATTGGCTTTCAGGCGTTTACGACCTTGAGCTAGAAGACGCCAGCGGCACTGTTACCAGGTTGGCCCAAGGCTCAATCACAATAAGCAAAGAGGTTACAAGATGACAGACCAAGTGACAATTATTGAGACGGTTGAAAACCAATTCGTTGAAATTTTAACCGCTGGAGTTACTGGGCAGCAAGGTGTCCAAGGTATTCAGGGTTTAACCGGCGCCCAAGGCATCCAAGGCATTCAAGGTGAGACTGGCATCCAAGGTGAGACAGGATTGACAGGTGACACAGGAACCCAAGGTATTCAGGGTGAGACAGGTGCAACGGGGGCAGACTCAACAGTTGCTGGGCCTCAAGGTGATACAGGAGCCCAGGGGGTTGCAGGTGCTCAGGGCATCCAAGGTGAGACAGGATTGACTGGCGCCCAAGGTGCCCAAGGTGAGACAGGTGCTCAGGGCATCCAAGGTGAGACAGGCATTCAGGGCGTCCAAGGTGATGCAGGAACCCAAGGGGCTACAGGTGCTCAGGGCATCCAAGGTATTCAAGGTATTCAAGGTATTCAAGGTGAGACGGGTGAGGCTGGTGCTCAGGGCATCCAAGGTTTAACAGGAACCCAAGGTATTCAGGGTGAGACAGGTGAGACAGGTGCCCAAGGCATCCAAGGTATTCAAGGCTTAACTGGTGCAACGGGGGCAGACTCAACTGTTGCTGGGCCTCAAGGTGATACAGGTGCTACAGGTGCTACTGGGGTTGGACTAACTTCGCAGTTAGTGGGATTTACAGCCACTCTTGGCGCAACGCCTAAAACTTTGACTGTTGAAGCGGACGCAAATGTGGCTGGCACAAACACAGGCGACCAAACGGCAGCAAGCCTTGGCCTTGGCAACGTTGACAACACTTCTGATGCTAACAAACCCGTTTCTACTGCGCAAGCAAACGCAGACACAGCAGTGCAAAACGCAGCAGCTACTGACGCTACAAACAAAGCCAATGCTCGCCAAGAAACCTTAGTCAGCGGCACAAACATCAAGACCATAAACGGTGGCACACTTTTAGGCTCTGGTAACGTTGTAATTTCAAGTGGTACAGCCCTTGAGTTGTATGCTGAAAACCCTGTCACTCCAACTACACCTTCTGCTACTGGTACTAATGCTGTTGCTATAGGTAGTGAAAGTATTTCAAGTGGGTTGGACAGTATTGCTATCGGCCGAAACGTAAATGCCGCAAATATCAGAGCGATAGTTCTAGGCGGGTACTCTCAAGCATACGGGATTAGTTCAATTGCATTAGGGTTTTCAGCCACCGTTAACCCCGGCAGCACTGAGTCAAATGCGTTGGGCAGTAGAGCGCAAGTTGGCTCTAATGTGACTGGTGCAACAGCTATTGCCAAATCCTACGCCTCTGGCACAAACAGCTTCGCAGCAGCTATAGCAAACAACGCATCAGCCTATGGTGCTACTGGGGCTAACTCTGTGGCTATTGGGGAGCTTTCTAAGGCTACGGGAAATGGGTCGCAAGCAATCGGGCATGGGGCAACAGCTTCAGGAATCTCGGCAACGTCTTTAGGGGGTTCTAGTGGTTCAACAGCCTCTGGTACAAACAGTTTTGCTTGGGGTAGCTTTGCGACAGCCTCTACAACCTACGCAGTGGCTTTTGGTCCGTTCTCAAGCTCCACTCACGAAAGCGCAGTTTCTCTCGGCAACGGGGCAACCTCCAACTCTGTTGGGAAACTGACATTTGCAAACGGAGACCCTGACCATCAAACGGGCTTTAATCTTTTACGTCAGATAACGGCTGATGCAACCCCTGAGCAAATGACCACGACAAACGGTACTGCTGCCACCACTAACGGTATCAACTTACAGAGTAACACAGCTTTTGCGTTCTCTGGTACTGTTGTGGGAAAACAGGCATCAACAGCTAACTGTGCAGCGTGGAAGGTGGAGGGTTTAATCGTCAACAATAGTGGTACAGTTACTCTGGTTAATTCTGCCGTGACAGTCCTTGATAACACCCCATCTTGGGGCATGGCACTGACGGCGGACGACACAAATAACTGCTTGGCTATTACGGTCACAGGCGAGGCTGCAACTACCATAAGCTGGACCGCATCTATCACCACCAGCGAAGCTGAAGATTAACACTTAAAGGAACCCAAAATGGCTATTGAAAAAGACTTATCTAACTCACAGTATGGCGTGCCATTCACAGGCGCTTACTTTCGCATTGTTACAGCGGCTATATCTCGTACTCGTGATGCAGACAGCCGACACACTGTTATGATTGATGTAGCTGGTTATGCGACTGCACCAACTGATGAAGACACTCGTGACATTGAGTTTCGCCGCTACCACTGTTCAATAGCAGAAGTTGAAGCCCAGACAGGCAATGACTTTCTTTCTAAATGTTACGAATGGGTCATGACGCAGGATGATATGGCTGGCTCGGTAGGCGTCTAAGTAGAAATAAGTTAGCGTGTAAGCATAACTAGCCATTAAAGGCGTGCTGACGGTTATTTTAGTGTTTCTGCTAGGGGTAACAGGCATTGGCGCTATTGCTTTGCTTGTATGGATTGTAGTGACAAAAGGGGACTTTTTAATGGCCTACCAACTTGATGAACACGACCAAACCTCCAGCATTTTCTTTGACGTTGCTAGGAACGGGTACAAAAACTGTAAGCAACACTTCTTCAGTTGGGATGGTGATTGAGGGCGTATTGACTTGGGATGAATAATCTAATTATTATGGTTGCTAAATTCTTTACTTTAACCTTATCTTTTTATACTTAAACGAAAGGGCGATTCTAATGACTAGACCACTACCAGTTCGCAATATGCGAAAAGCCAAAAACAAAAAGCCACCAAAAAAATGATTGCACTAGCTGGACTACTTGAAATTGGCGGCAAGCTGATTGACAAACTTATCCCAGACCCAACGGCCAAGGCTAATGCGCAGCTGGAACTAGCAGCACTTGTGCAAAGCGGTGAGCTGGCAAAGATGGCCAATGAAACCGACCTCTACAAAACGGAGCAAGGAAACCTCACAGAGCGCCTGAAATCCGATATGGGTAGTGACAGTTGGCTGTCAAAGAATATACGCCCTATGACCCTCCTAGCCATCCTAGTGGGCTATTTCACGTTCGCCATGATGTCAGCATTCGGTCTTGACGCAAATTCAGCCTACATTGAGCTTCTCGGCCAGTGGGGTATGCTAATCATGTCGTTTTATTTTGGCGGCCGAACGCTTGAGAAAATCATTGACATGAAAGCAAAGAAATAATCTGGAGTACGTTATGTCTTTTTGGTTGCCTGTTGTTTTTATTTGTCTCAGTGGCGGCAATTGCGGGTTTGCCAACGGCAGCTTAACAGCGACAGCCAGCCAGTGCGAGGCGACGAATTACGCGGTCAGACAAAAGCTGGCCACAGACTTAGATGTTGCAAGTTTTAAACTTGTCTGCATAGAAATAAAGAAAGACGATTTTATATGAAGCTGTCCGCAAACTTCTCGCTGAACGAACTTACCAAGTCTGAGGCGGCAACTCGCAACGGCATATTTAACACCCCATCTGCGCTTGTCATTGAAAAGTTGCAAGCATTGACTGACAACATCCTGCAACCCTTGCGCGACAAGTTCGGCCCAGTCATTGTTACAAGCGGCTACCGTTCGCCGGAGGTAAATAAAGCGATTGGTGGCAGCACAAACTCGCATCACTGCTTTGGGTACGCAGCCGATTTTGAGGCGCTTGGGATGGATAACCGCGAGTTAGCTATATACATCCGAGACTCGCTAACTTATACGCAACTGATACTTGAGTTCTACAATGGCGACCCAGAGTCAGGATGGGTTCACTGTTCTTATGACGAGGCAGACCTAAAGTGCCAGACTCTTACTGCGCGGCGGGTTAACGGGCGCACTCAATACTCCAACGGGATTCTTTGACCGACCCGCAACGACCACTTCTTTTGTTGAAAAGAGGTGACCGTTGGCGCACACGTAACGCCTGTATGTAGACCCGTTTGCCCGCTGGCGAGTCTCTTTGACCTCGCACCAACCATTGCATTCGGGGCAGTTCATAAATCCATTTCCAGCCAACGGGCAATGCGTTGCCACAGCGTCTTTGGTTTGGCCAATAACGCTGTTTGCAAAAGCATCATGTCACGGCCAATATCCGCAGGTCGTACTGGTGGCTTGTAGCGCAGGCCAATTTGCACTTTTCCTGTGTTGTAAATCATTTCACAAGCACCTTTCGGCCATCACGGTAAAACAACCACCTGCCAACCCGAGACGGGAAAGCTAGGTTTTCCTCGCTGCCAGCTCGAACAGGAGTTGAACTGAAGTCGCGTGGCTCAAGCGTAGATTTGAAGTCACCAGTGTACCTGGTTGGGTTTACGTTTCCTGTTGCGCTCATTTTGACAACTCCAAAAGCAGGCCGTATGCAACGGCAATCGCTACAGCGACAATTACTGCAAGTTCGGTGTAAGAGGATAAGCCAATGCTGGCTAAAAGTTTATTGCTCATTGTTGCGGTCTTTCTCAACGTCATGTTGCTCGTGTTCCCAGTCTTCACGCTCTTGGCGAGATTCTAGGTATTCCTCGTATTCGTCTTGACTATTAAAGTCCATTTTGCTTTCTCCTGTTTGGTTGGTATGTGTTTATTCTACACACAAAGACAGGCCAAACAGGAGGTTTATTAAGTTATTTTTCTAGGTGTTTACCCTATTGATTTTTTGAGCAAAAACACGATTTGCGCAGTCAACGAGCGCTCATTTTGCCTTGCTAGGGAAACCAGTTTGGTGTGCAGTGGCTTTGGTACGCGCAAGCTGACATACTCTTTAAGTTCTTTTTCCATTATTTACTCCTATTGAAACCAGATTAGCGTGCCGTGTACCCAGGCGATTGGGAACAACAGCGCACCTGCTATTAGAAAGCCCCACGAGCCGTCCAGCAGGCAGGTGATGATATGTGTCAACCACGCTGATATTATCCACGCGACAAATATGTAAGGCCACATAGCCACCTCTTAAAACGGCAAAAAATCATCAAGCATTGGCTCTGCTTGTGGCGTTTGACGCGGTAGTGTTTGACGTGCTGGCGCTTGCTGTTGTTCTTTGGGCTGGAAGCTGAACGACATAAACTTAGTGCCGTTTGCACCAGTCTTTAGCCACGCGCTCATCCACATTTCTACGCCACCAACCATGCAAGTGCCTTTGTATTCTGGGTGGGTCTCTTTTTCTTTGCGGTCATTTTTGAAAAGTGAGCCTGAGTTGTCGCGTTGTTCATATGCCATTTGATTATTCCTCGGTGGTTAAAAAATATTTTGCAAACGTTTTGCCGTTTTGTGTGACGTATTCTGTCTCTATTGCCATTCCTTCTTTGCGTAACTTATGGATTGCAGCAGCCAGTCTAAAACAGCCGTATTTATTTAAAGCCTGCAAAGGTGTTATCGACTTGCCAGACATTAAATCTTTTTGGATTTGATAAATTGCACTCATAACGCCTCCATTGCAGCTTTTAGCTTGACTACTTTTTTGTTTAGCTCCTCAATAAACCGTGTTATTTCCAGTTCCATCTCTGCAATAAAAGCATCGTCGCGGTCTACACGCACAACCAACAACTGAGCTTTTTCGGGCATTCGAGGGTCATAGATAACGTAGTCGCACCACTTTCGGCTAGTACACGCCATCTGCATTTGCATTTGGGTGTTGTACTTGCTAGTTACCGGATTCTTGTCGTCCGACCACTTCAACCAAGCCTCTAGTGCGGTGTTGGTGTTTGGGCATTTAATCTCAACCAGGCCACTGTCACCCACTAGGCCATCAGGTGAAGCTCCACAGCCTGCAATTGTCGGATGGAGTATGAACCCTACTTCGTCAACCAAAACGTTTGCCTTGGCCTCGTATGCTGCGCGTGCAAAAGGTTCTTGCTCATTACCCCATGCCATCGATGCGTTGCTGTAAGACTCCTCGCGCTGGCCTGTGACCAACTCACACACTAATTGCGCCATGTAGTTGTCACGGCTGGCTGAGTAACCCGACTTGGTTTTAGCCATGAGGTCAGCTACACGGCTGGCGGTAACTTGGCCTATGCGGTTTGCAAACCATTCTTTTGTGCCTTGTTCGCTCATGCTGACAACTCCTCTTTGCGTTGGTTCTTTGACGCAATAACGTGAGCCTTGGCCGCATCGTCTGAGCCACAAAACTTAATTGCCTCTGTGTAAACGCTCTTTAGGTCGTCTAGCGTCTGAGCGTGTGCAACGCTATTAAGCGCCAGGTTTAAGTCTTGCTCGCTGATTTGCTTTACCGCTGGCTTGGATGGCTTAGCCTTGGTTGCCGCATTACCATCGTCATCCTCTGCTGCTATACCGCAGGCCGCCATAACTGAGTAGCGTCGAGCATATGTAAGTGCCGAGCCGTATCCCTGGGGGTCTTGTTTGCTGGCAGGCACGTGGAGCTTGCCGCCTCGCAGTGTCTCGCCTGATTCATGCAAGAACACGGTTTCAACTGTCACGCCGGTGCTGTCTTCGCTGGTCTCCTGGTACAGCGCAATGCCATTAGCCAGCAAAGCCTCATTGACTGCTTCGAGGCAGCCTGCTAAGTCAGCGTAGCGGCTCTTGAAATGTGGGTTGGTTGATGTCTTCAGGGCTGGTGCAAATTCACGTTTGGCGGCTACAAAAGCCTGTGCTATTTTGTTCATTTCAACCTCAATACTTCAATTCCAAGGGGTGCGCGAGATGATATATAAGAGCCATTTCCCCAACGGTTGCTCAAATAACCAGTCGTTGCGTTAGAGAGTGTTTTTGCATCAAATTCGGCATACGGTATGCAAACAACATCGCCAACTTTTACATTTTGTGCGTTTTGGGCAATATGCGAAGTCATTGCGCCTCTCGGGTACTTAGAACCAAACTTAAGATTCAACTTATTGACCGGTTCACCCCACTCTTTATCCCCGTGTTTCACATGAAACAAAGCACCACTTGCGGCAAGCAGCGTGATGGCTTTCTCAATAGCAATTTGCTGTATCGACATTATTTTCTCCTAATATGCAATTTTGATTTCGTCAAAGTCTTCAGCGCCAAGTGTTAACTCTTGGCCGTTGATTAAGATGGTGGTCTGGTTGCCAGACTCCATCTTTTCTTCAAGGTCTAACATCGCGTCAATGTACTCGTCACTGAGCTTGCTGACCAAAGCAGCTATCTTCTCTGCGCCTTGGTGATTTACTGAATAAAGTTGTCTCATTTCTAACTCCTGTTTGTGTTGCTGACGAGGTCATCTTAACCCAGAAAAAACACGTTTTATCTAGGTGTTTACCCCTATTTACGAAAATAATTTCCTGTACTCACAATTGAGTATGAATACATTAGAAAACTACATTGAAGACCTTAAGGCACTTCTAAGCCGCAAGCCCACTACAGACGAAGCGGCCATCCATTGGCTGCACGCTGTCATTGCTGACGCGACAACTGCGCGATACAAGCTAATTTCAGAGCTTTATCCAGTTGGTTGCAGTGACTAATAAGAAACGCAAAAAAGCGTTATAATGAATGCACACGGCTAGGCTACAGGGTTGCTCCTGTTGCCGAAAAGCGTATCTGGTACACGCCTGCCGACTGTGTTTTTTTAAGTACCAAAGACCGAACCAGAGGTAACACACATGGCTACACTAGCCCTAAACAAAGCCAAAATTATTGGCGAAACCCCACTACAAGACATTTCGAATAAATTTGTTGTCATGCGTCAAGCTAGGCAAAAACGTTCATTTCGTTTTGCCTACTATCACGACACTAAAGAAAAAGCCTTGCAAGAGGCGGGGAGGCTTGCTAAAAACAATAAAGGCGAACGTTTTTTAGTCTTGAGCATTTTGGCTTATGCGGAGGGCGGTTTAATATGAAGCATTACCCGCATCACATAGGTGATTTTAACGGCGCTACTCGCCACCTGACCCGTATTGAGCGAAGCGTATACAGAGACTTGTTAGACCTGTATTACGACACCGAACAGCCTCTAAACACAGATGTTGCACTTTTATGCAGGCGTATATTAGCAAATTCCAACGAAGAATCAACAGCCGTTAAACAGGTGTTAAAAGAGTTTTTCACATCTGCAAAATTAGGCTGGTATCACGACAGGTGCGAGGCTGTTATTTACAGCTATCATCAAAACACAAGTCAGAAAGCACTAGCTGGAAAAGCCTCAGCAGAGGCAAAACGCCTTAGAAAACAACAAGCTATGGCAGGAACAAACGGTCAACAGCCGTTGAAATCCGTTGCAACGAAACCCCAACGAAATTCAACTAACCATAAACCTAAACCAGAACCAAAACCATTAACCAAAGATAAGAGCGCAACTATCGTTGCTTTTGTTTTGCCAGAATGGATTGACAAAAACCTATGGGACGGATGGCACTCAACACCAAAGCGCAAAAATGCTACAGATGAACAAAAAACGTTGGCTGTAAAGAAAATTACTAAGTGGCGAGACGAAGGCCTTGATTGGCGAGATGCTTTAGAAAAATCGGCAATTGGTGGTTATCAGGGTTTGTTTGCACCAAGCGCAATCAACGGCGACAAAGGCCAGGCACTTACCTTTGCCGAGCGTGACCAACTTGCAAAGCAGAAACGTTGGGAAGAAATGACTGGCAGGAAGTGGCCAACAGAATCACAATATTTTATTGACGTTGACACTAGCGTATTGGAGTTGAAATGAGTATATCAATCAAAGCAATTGACAGGCTTTTTGAACGCCTGGCCGCAACTTATGGTTCGGCATGGTCACGCCAGTGGTCTGACGTTC
>Ga0222629_1000152_pt1 | contig 27229 bp, 48 predicted proteins | sample AntAcemetagenom1_FD_179847 | JGI IMG/M metagenome (GOLD analysis project Ga0222629, IMG submission 179847) | Saline water microbial communities from Ace Lake, Antarctica - #1 | ecosystem: Environmental > Aquatic > Non-marine Saline and Alkaline > Saline | place: Antarctica: Ace Lake | collected... | reverse complement strand
AAATAACAGGAAGGCACAAATGACAAGTGCTTATGGAAAGACTAAAAGATTTAATTGCTAAAAACTACGAGAACAACAAAGTAGAGAATAGCAACAAAATTCTAAACAAAGCTAGAAAAGAAGTTGAGATTAATGGCAACGGAACTACTGGTTATAAATTAAAATCAGGTAGAGTCTTAAAACACATTATGATTCCAACTAAAAATTTATGAATATAGATATTAAATGGATTATAGGTGTCTTAGGGCAATTATTATTGGTCTGACTTCTTGGGTTCTTATTAGTGTAGTGGAACTTAAACAATCTACTGGCACGATAAAAGGGGAGTTATTTCAAGTTGATAAAAACATAGGTAGAATTTATAACTATATAAACGAATCAAAATAAAATGGTGTCAGGAAATGTTGCCAAAAAAAGAAAAACAAATATAATAACTATTAAATGATTAAAAAACTAAAACTTATTATCTGCAAACTATTCAATATTAAAATGTGCAAATGTGAAAGACCCACTCCACAAAATCCTAACAAAAAATTTAACCCTTTTCACTTCATGCTATAATGGCGAAAAAAGGAAATATATATGGTGCAGTTATTACCTATACCAAGAGATACAAAGGAACTTCTATTGGGACTAATCCTATTACCTCTACACTTAATAAAAGTAAGAGAAAAGGTAGATCAAGAAAACAAATAAAGGACTCGGCTAAACGAGGTCAAGGCAGACCTAGATAATTGACATTACGGTAAAATACTACTATTAGAACCCTATGGCTAAACAATCATCTACAGAAGTTAAACTGCAATTCATTTGTGAAAAAATTTCCAAATTAGAAAAAGGACAAGATGAATTATTTTCTCAGATCAACAGAGGCAAAGGCGGAATTTTTGTTGTTTTGGTTATAGCTGGTTTAGTTAGTGGGTTTTATAATTATTTTAAATAATGAATGAACATAAACGGATATTAATTATATCTGATTTGCATATACCATACCACCGCAAGGATAGCTTTGCTTTTCTTAAAGAAATTAAAAAACAATTTAAGCCTACTAGAATCATAAATATTGGAGATGAGATTGACTGTCATGCTCTTAGCTTCCACGATACCAACCCTGATCTTCCTTCTGCTGGACATGAACTATCTTTATCTAAAGAATACATAAAAGAACTAGAAGCAATATTTCCTGAAATGACTTTGCTTGACTCAAATCATTCTAGTTTGATTTATAGAAAAGGAATTAAGCATGGAATACCAAGAGGATTTTTAAGAAGTTATAATGAATTTTTAAATGTTAAGAAATGGAACTGGGTAAATGATTTAACTATTACTTTGCCAAATAAACAAAGATGTTTTTTTACTCATGGAATTTCAGCAGATGTTGCTCGTGTTTCTCAGATACAATCTATGAATACTGTTCAAGGTCATTTTCACTCAAAGTTCAAGATTGAATACTGGGCCAACAGTGATGCTCTTATGTGGGGAATGCAAGTAGGTTGTATGATAGAGCAGACCAATATGGCATTTCATTACGCAAAGAATTTTAAGACGAAATTTATTATGGGTTGTGGTATGATAATTGATTCACAGCCTAAGTTACTTCCTATGGTCTTAGATAATAAGGGTAAATGGATTGGTAAATTAGTATAATGAAACTATCAGCTAACTTTTCATTAGACGAATTAACTAAAAGTCAAACAGCTTCTAGGAAGGGAATACCTAACAATCCTAAGTCTAGCCAAATAGATAGTTTAAAATCTTTATGCACTAATGTATTACAACCGATTCGTTCTCATTTTGGAAAGCCAGTAACTATTTCATCAGGATTTAGATCGGGAGAACTTTGCGTTGCTATAGGTTCAAAGATTACAAGCCAACACACTCAAGGACAGGCCGTAGATTTTGAGATAATAGGAATGGACAACAAAGAACTAGCTGACTGGATTATTTCTAATATTGACTCTTATGACCAACTAATCTTAGAATATTACGAAGGTGGTAATAGTGGTTGGATTCATATTTCTTATGTCAATGAAAAAAAGAATAGAAAAATTAATCTAAAAGCAGTTAGAGATGAAGATACTCAGAAAACAACTTACATACCTTATTGATGACAAACCCAGCTTTATTTAAAAATATATTTGAATCTCCTAAAGATACACAGGTGGGTGGTTCGCATTATAAAGACCAAAAGATTCAGGTGTCAGATTACATCTATGAAAACAACTTGAATTGGTATCAAGGCAATGCTATCAAATATATTAGTAGGTATAATAGAAAAAACAGCGATACTTCTATGCAAATCCAAGATTTAAAAAAGGCTGTTCACTACATACAACTACTAATTGAGAAAATAGAGAAAAACTGATTTTAAGGCATTATAAGCTACATCTTGTAATAAATAAGTAAAATGTTGGCAAGGCACATTACAATTAAAATTTAGGGGGTTTTTGAGCGATTAAACACCCTTTAAGAACAAAGATAGAACGGAGTTTGTATATGTGGTGGAATTTAGTAGGAATGGCAGTAAAGACTGGTGCTGAAGTCTATAAGAATAGGCAAGACTCAAAAGCATTAGAATCTCAGGCACAAAAACTACACTATCAACGAATGGCTAAAGGAGAGATTGAGTATCAAGGTAAAATAATGGATACCAACGCAAACTCATGGAAAGACGAATTCGTTTTAATTTTAATATCAATTCCTATATTACTTTTGGGGTGGTCGGTATTCTCAGATGATGAACAAATTAAAGTTAAGCTGGATACATTTTTTACTTACTTTGGTAATTTACCTTTATGGTATCAGGCGTTATTTGTTGGAGTCGTTTCAGCAATCTACGGACTCAAAGGTGCAGACATCTTTAAAAGAAAATAAAATGGATTATGTATTAAGCACAATCATCATTAGCTATCGTTGTAAAAAGACTGGAGAGCCAAAACATAGCTGGACAAAAGTAGAGGATATGGCTGACAATCTTTTTAATACTCGTCATGTAGTATCTTTAGTTGGTAGCACAGATAAGTATGATGTTTTAAATATAGAGTATGAATTAGAGCCTTGTAATTTTACGGACTTTGATTCTGAGGTTTCTAATATTTTGCATTAATGTTTGGTATAAACATCTTTTTCTTCTTCTTCCACACAATTATCAATTATAGAATTAACACCAATATTATAAATTACTTCATCTAAAAATTCACTGGTTGCATATCTTAATTGTTTTTCACTTTTTATTTTTTTTAAGTCTTTTAATCTTTCTGCTACATAAAAAAGACATACTGTATTAGGTTGTTTTTTTTCCATTTTGTTTCCTTTTGTTGTGGGGGTTTCCCCCCGTTTAAGTTATGCTACTTCCTTATTCATTTGAAACAATAGATCGGAAACATTTTTTACTTCATAAAAAACATTAGCATCTAATCTATGTTCTTGTTGCTCTTCATTAACAGGTGTTGAAAAAGTATAAATTTCAATATCTTCTCCGCCACTTTCTTTTCTAAGGTCAGTATGAAATTCGCTATAATCCAAAATACCTTTATCAACAATAGAACCAAAAACACCCTTAGCTTCATTCTGATTCATGTTAATTTTTTTTAAATCAATCCATTCAAAAGAATGAGCATCTGTTCCATCATTTCTATCTATCAAGTGTTGAACTAATGTAGTTTCTTTTTCAGTTAATGTTATCATTTTTTTTTCTCCTTTTTTGTTTTTCATTACCCTATTTATATATATTTTATATATATATACAATAGTTAAATAATGGCTATTTATATGGCTTATAGAGGAATAACAAAGTATTTATTGCCTTCATGGTACGAATCAAGCTTAGATTTTGGCAATAGTTCCATTAGCTGGGAGATAGTTTTAATAATCATTTTATCGTTAAAGCAAAAGCATATGTAATAGGGTGTATATTTAACATCACACATTACAGCTTCCCAAGCACAATACTTTTTTAAATCTCGTATCTTGATTTTATTACTCGCTTTAATTTCTGCATAGAACTGTTTATCATTTCCGTAACAAAAGTAGTCAGGTTGTGCGATCATAATTCCCAGCTTACCCCAATGCGGTATTGGACTTTCAAACAAGTTTTCATCTGCATTGAGTAGTAACTTTTTAAAAGAAAGTTTTTTACTTCTACAGTAATCTTCAAACCTTTTTTCAGCAAATCTTGGGTCATAGTTTTTAACTCGTTCATGGTAACTCTCCTTGTTTAAAGTTCCCTTACTAAATATCTTTTTTTCCATAATCCTTTACACTATAGGTTCTGATTTGTTGTTGTAAATATTTAACTCTTAATTCTAGTATTTCTTTTTGTTCTTTAAGAATTAAAACCTCATTAGTCAGTTCTTCAATGACTCGTTCCAAATCAAGTTCTCCCCTATCGTCTATTTGTTTATGTGTCTTTGTGTTGCTATCCATGATCTCATATATTCTAAAGTTGCTAATAAGTTTGCATAGTTTGATTTTTTTTTACTGTATTTTCTTTCACTTTCAATAGCACCATCTACTAAGACTTTATAATTATTATCTGCAATGGCATGAGATTTGGCTTCTGCCATACTACAGTTCTTTTCCATTTTAGAAGCTAAAGTTAATTGTTCTAAAGAAATTTTTTTATGTTCTTCTATTCTACGATAATCGTATTGGGCATCTGCCACTGCATCACTAGCAGTATCAAGTTCTTGTTTTATTTCTTCAGGGGTTTTTAGAGTAAAGTGTTCCATATGCCTTCTCCTTGTTTTACTGGTTATGTTAAGAACTAACTTAAGCTGTTAATTCTTCTTGAACTCTTATTCTTTTAAAGCTTAATCTTCGTGCTTCTTCAAGATACTTCCTAGCTTTCGCTTGAAAGTTAAGACCAAGTTGATATTTTCTATATTCAATATCACGAAGTCTTTGGAGTTCTTTCTGACTTACTGTCATTGGTTTTCTCCTTTGTTATTAAAGTTCTCTCTTTTTTGAGATTACTTATTTTAACTTCTTTGAATGTACCTTCCAATCCACTCAAAGCTTTTTCTTCTGATTCATGTTCTGAAATATATTCAAAAAAACAAGAACCTATTACCTTCTTAATTACAGTCATTATATTATTTTTGTATTCTTTGCAATAGTTGGAAACCCCAGCTAAAAACCAAGTCATGAAAAACGAAAGGGAACTTGGGAAAAAAAGCTGGGGTTAAATTCATATTAAAATTCAGATTCAAATATAGTTTTCATTTCTTTTATGAAATTTTGTATACTTACTTTATCTGCTTTTAATTGGTTAGATTCAAGTGCTGATTTTGTCATAGCTATTGAAAAGATTTGCATTGATTTCTTATCAACTGTTTTAGACATATTTGCACCATAATTAAAGTTAGTAGTAGGGTTCTTATCTACAACTCCATTTGAACCGAACGGGTCTGGCTCAAAATTATTTAAGTCATCATCAGGTAAAGGTATATCATCTGTTGGTGCTGTACCATCTTGAGGCATTACCTGAATCATAGGCATCTTAGTAGCAGAATTGCTAAGAATAAATTTTTTACCAGTCTTTTTGCTGATATCATATTCTATAGAAATAGAATCTCCTTGCTTAACTTCAATATCAAGATTTGTATAACAGACAAATTCTTCATCTCCCATCATTACCTTCCATGACGGATATTTAGATGGCTGATTTTGGTAGGTTCTATTGTCAAAACAATTACTGATTATTCCTGTTTTATTAGTCATTTTTTTTACTCCTTTTTTTTGTTAGGTTTAAAGCGATATAATTTAAGTGAAGATATTGCTACATCTTCACATTGAGAGTCTATATCAAACTCAGCAATTTTTAATTTTCCATCTTTTGTACAATTAACTATGACACCTTTATCAATTTCCATGTCATACATTTCACACAAAATCATTTTGTACCAATAAAGTTGAACATAGTAACTATCACGGATTCCTGAAGAAGTTTTCCAGTCGTACACTATATGCTTACCAGTTTTTTTATTCTTAAATACAGCATCTACAGTTCCACAAATTTTATGAATACGAGATAGCAACCTTCTTTCGGTAAAAACTATTTCTAATTCATCTTGGGTATCAAACCATTCTTTAAACTTATTAAATGATTTATTCATTTGTTCATTGGTAAATGTAGGTATTTTTTTTTTATGAACATACATTTCAATAGCGTCATGAACATATGTTCCTATGACTCCGCTTTGATTTAACGATTCTTTGTGAGCATTTTTTATCTGATTATAATAATCTAATAATTTAATCTCATCATAAGATTGTCCAGCTTGTACCAATGTCTTAAATTTTTCTGCTGACATTTTCGCAGACCACAAAACAAGTGGAGTTGCTGGAGTCAGATTTTTTAAAACAGTTGTTACAGAAGCTATTTGTTCTTCTCGCCAATAGTATTTATGATCCTCAACACTAAAATATAATGTTTCAGTAGTATTGTCTTTGTACTCTAATTTATTTTCAATCATTTTTTCCCTTCCTGATTCGTTTTTTTATATAGTTATTATAGTTATAATTGCAAAAAGGCAAGTATAAAAAATAGCAAATCCTAACATTATTTTAAAGATTACTTTATTGCACATTTTCTTTAATAAGTTTTGTAAAGTTTTGATTTTCTATTAAACTTTGGTCAAAAAAAATTTCCATCGGAACTTCAAAGAACTTAGATAACTTATATAGTTTTTCCCCTGAAAGTCCGTTAGTACCTTTTTCGTACTTTTGGATTTGTTGGAACGTAATGTTTAAATTCCTAGCCAATTCTTCTTGTCGGATATATCTCATTACTGTTTTATTTTTTTTATTCTTAACTTCCTTAAATGTTCTAGTTCTTAAAAACCTAAGATTTTTTCCTATTTGTTTTCTGATTTCTAAATCGTTCATTATAGTTCCCCCCATTTTTGTTGATAGTCAATTATAGCTTCTGCCTTACAATCTTCAGGAATTGATTGGTCTGAACAATATTTATTTAGTTCTAATCGTTCATTTTCTTTTTGGGCTTCTTCTTCAGCTTGTTGTTTGTTATTTCTATCTAAGTCTTGTTCCGTCATCATTTGCCTTCTCCTTTTATTTAGTTAATACTGAATGACCTCTGCCAGTTAAGCAGTTGTTCATTATTTGTTTTTCTTTGTAATCCATCTTAGGAAGAATAAACAAAGTTTGAGGTCTAATAAACCAATTATGAACTGTAGCATAACCTTCCACAAAATAATTTACATTTTGATCGGTTAATTGTTTACAGATAATTAGATCGTTAGTTAGTTGCTCTGCTTTGGATTTATTAAAAGTGCCTGACCTTCCAGCAGTATCTACTTTTGGATTGTAAGCACAATTAGTCGTTAAAATCGTCAGTATCAATACTGACAACATTGTCGTTTTCTTTATCCTTCTCATTTTGTTTTTTTCCCTTCGTTTGTTTTTTTGTTTTAGTTTTTATTTCTGCTTCATATCTCGCCAAAAGCTTTTTCATTACATTTGGTTTAGAACTAAAGTAGTGCGTTATGATTGAAATTAGTTCATCTGTTCTGTCTTCTGATAGAAGTTTATCCATGTGGATTTTTGCAAAAATTCTTTCATTCATATTTTGTACCATTTTGTTCCTTGTTCTATGTGTTTAAGTGCTTGTTTATAAAATAAATCAGCATCTACAGAACTTATACCAAAATCCTTCCTTGCGTCAAACTTAATTGAACTAACGGAAGAACCCCATATAATTTCTTGAATCATTTGGTTAATCAAATTTTGTTCTTTGTGTAATTCTGCTTTTAGTTTTTCTTCCTGTTCCCTGTTTATTTTCTCTGCTCTTTGAAAGCTATCGTTCAGACTCATTTTTTATTCCTCTCATTTCTACTAGTCGGTTAAGCACTTTGTAATAGTTTTTAGGAACACCACTTGGGTACATAATTTCTTGCTCAAGTAAATAGTCCCTAAAAACTAAAGTCAATATTTCTATTTCTTCATTGGTAAATTTATTTGCTAATTTTCCCATTTAAAAATTAACCCCAAGATTGAGTACCCAAATATTACCAAAGCTAATAATCCACCTACAATTAATACTGCCATTATTTACCTTCCTTTTGTGGGGGCTTTCGCCCCCTGTTAATTTACGCTACTTTTTCCTTACCACAAAAATCAATGTTAGAATAATTAAACTCAACCAATCTAACACCATTCACAGGATCAGAAAATTTATTAGTACCAGAAAACAATAAGTTTTTTTGTTCCCAATTTTTTTTGGGTTGATTGTAAGTACATTGGTTAAATGTATAATTTTCATCTAAAAGTGTAGTAAAAGATTTAGACTCATCTATATGATCTTTGTAATCCGACCAGCTCACACTATCTTTTTCTTTTTTATTTTCTGATGTCATTTGATTAACTTTTTGACCATTTAAAACAATTACTTTATTACCATCAAAATAATCTAGTATAGTAATTGTTTCTCCATTATTTTTGTAAAAAAGAGTAGTTTTTTCTTTTTGTACAACTCTTACCCAACAAAAATTATAAGTTCTTTTAGTATCTCGTCTGCTTATTATTTTGTTGTTTAGTTTTATTATATATTTCATTTTAGTTTCCCTTTGTTAATTGTTAATATAAAAATAATATAGATATTTACCCCCAATGCAATACTTAACTACCATTTAATTTAGCTATTTATATAAAAAGAATATAATAAAATCAATGGCTTATTATGTTGCTACTTTGTTCTTTGTAATATATAGGAGAAATTGTAGCCTTTTTGAGTGCCTTCCCTCAGATTGGCTACGCTATATGCTTATTCCAAAACGAATCATTATTAAATCTAAAAAACATCTTGAGTGGGTTGCAAGAAATTCAAATTGTATAAGGTGTAGGACAACATATGGTTTGCAGTCTGCTCATATACGCAAAACAGATAAGCTAGGTAATGTTGGTTGGGGTCAAAAAAATTCTGATGTTTATGTAGTTCCACTTTGTTATCTTTGCCATCAACTTCAACATACAATGAATGAGTTTGAATTCTTTACTGGACACCTATATATAAATCCTATAACAGTTTGCCTTGAACTGGCATTAAAATCGCCTGACAAAAAAGTTAAACAATTTGCAAAGGAAGGAAAATTAAACAATGCAATTAAATATTGGGACGATCTCAAAACAAGTACAGAAGGCACTACTAAATCATAAATTATATAAGGACAATGAGTTCTTTGATTTAGACCAAAAGAAAATACTAATCTCAGTCTTAAAAGACAAACTAAACATTAGTTACGCAAAGCTTGGCAAGGAACTTAATCTAAGTTGGTTTCCTGTTTATAAGTCTTGTCAGATAGCTAAGGAAAAATATCCGAAGATAATAGATCAAATTATAAAAACAATTAAAATCTAAAAGGGAGAATAAAATGGAGAAGGAAATAAATAAATTTCACGCACTACAACTATTTACAGATACATTTAGTGCTGAAACAGTACACTTAACAAACGAAGCAGTAGGAATCTATATAAGGTTATTATGTTTTTCTTGGACTAAAAACACCAAACCATTTAAAACTGAATCAGCATATAGAATCTGCCAATGTACTAATGTTAATTGTAACAGAAAAGTTGATAAAGTTTTGGAAGAATTCTTCATAGAAAATGTAGAAGATAGTTCATGGACTCATAAGAGATTAACACATGAACATCAGTATTTAACCAATAAATACAGAGTAAAAGCGGAAGCTGGAAGAAAAGGTGGTCTAGCAAAAAGCAATAATGCTACAAGCAAAACTCTACCCCTACCCCTATCCCTAAATCCTATACCTAAAAGTATTTTAGAGTCTCCATTTGACCAATTCTGGAATACACTTAAAACCAAAAAAGGAAGTAAATTCTTGGCAAGTAAAAAATTTAAGGTTCATTGCTCAGATTTAGACCCTGTAGAACTAGCTGAAAAATTTAATCGTTATTCTGCTACTGTTAAGGACATTGAGTTTTTGGCTCATGTATCTACTTGGATTAACCAAAAAAGGTTTGAAGATGAGGAAAATAACCAATCTTTAAAAACAATAGAACCTGAAATTTTTTACGAAGATATAAAATTAAAATTTACAGGTCAATTTGGAGAACACATGGAATATACAGATAATGATGGCGGTAAATATAAAAAACACAAATGGAACGGAGAACCTATACAAAAAGTTGCTTAGTTAAACAAATCATAGTAATAGGTTATAAATCACAACAGGAGAATCATTATGCCAAAAGGTAAAGGAACATACGGGTCTAAAAAAGGCAGACCACCTATGAAGAAAAAAAAGAAAAAGAAATAGATGGATATTATAACTAAAATAGACCCTGATTATGTATCTGAAACACATGATGTTGGTGCAACTTCAGCACAATCTTCAGCTATAGTAACTGGTTCAGGTAGAGTTAGAATTTGTACAACTACTCATGCACATATTAAATTTGGTGCAAACCCTACGGCAACTGAAGAAGATGTTATGTTACCAGCAGATCATGTTGAAATATTTGCTTTTAAAAGTGGAGATAAGGTAGCCTTTATTCATCATGGTGGGGGTGCTGGAGAAATTAATATAACAGCAGTTGATTAATGGGAATTACCACTTCAACCACTCTTAGAAACCTTTACACTAAGAACATAGCTGGTGGTAAACGAAAGAAAAAGAAGCCTAAGAAAAAAAAGAAATGAAGCCTAAAATTGTAAGGTTTGGTCATAGAGATTTCAAAATAAAATACATAACTCACAAACAAGCACAAAAAAAAGGAATCTATGGACAGGTAGATACTAGCACTAACATTATTACAGTTGATGATTCTTTGGATAACAAATTAACTTGCAACACCATCTTACACGAACTTATTCATGTCATAGCAGAGCATTACCACTGGAATTTATCAGCTAAAGCAGAAGAACTTATATGCGAAACTACAGGCAACGCACTATCAGATGTATTTAATCAAAATCCTGATCTTATAAATTATCTTGCAAAAAGTTTTAAAAAGTAGTAGGCAATAAATAACGATCACATATCGGTAAATTATGGAACTAAAAACTAGAAAAGTATCTGACCTTATACCCTACATCAATAATAGTAGGACACATTCCGAAGAACAAATCATGCAAATCATGTCCAGTATTAAAGAATTTGGATTTACGAACCCTATTCTATTGGAAGAAGAAAACGGAATTATAGCTGGGCATGGTAGATTATTGGCTGTTAAGAAAATGGGCTGGGAAGAAGTTCCTTGCGTAACCATTAAAGGATTAACCAAGACACAAATTAAGGCATTAAATATAGCTGACAATCAAATAGCTTTAAATGCTGGGTGGGATTTAGAAAAACTTAAATTAGAGATTAAAGGATTGGACGAGGATAGCTTTAATTTAGACACATTAGGATTTAGTAAAAGTCAGATAGATGATTTCTTATTTGAAGAAGTGATTGGATTAACTGATGAAGATGAAGTTCTTGAAGTAGTAGAACCAAAGTCTAAACTAGGAGATATATTTATATTAGGTAATCATAGACTTATGTGTGGGGATAGCTTGGATGCAGATCAGGTAAAAACATTTTTAAATGAAAAAAAAATAAGACTATTATTTACTGATCCACCATATGAATTAATCACTAAGGGTGGTGGTATTTTAAAAAAGAGCAATTCCATGAAACAAATTAAAGACAATAATGTAGATTCTTTTAACCCCAAAAACCTATCAATTTATTGCGATACGAACATTTATTTTCACAACAAACCACTAATTAAGCTATATATAGAATTGGCAGAAGCAAACAATTTAACATATGATTTATGTTTCTATAAAAAAATTAATGTTGTACCAAACTATGGTGGTCACATGATGACAGATGTTGAGTATATAGCCATCATCGGTAAACAAAACCCTAATAAAGGATTTGAAAAAGACTTATACTCTAAAAGTTTTATTGGAAAAAAAGACGCAACAAATAAATTAAGCTATTCAAAACCAGTAGAATTATGCTCTAAGTATATTAAGCTATATGCAGACAAGTATGTTTTGGATTTATTTGGTGGTAGCGGTTCAACATTAATAGCTTGTGAAAAATTAAACAAAATTTGTTTTATAATGGAACTAGACACCAAGTATGTAGATACAATTATTCAGAGATGGCAAAACTTTACAGGAAAAGAAGCAACACATGAGCAATCAGGAAAAAGATACAACCAACTCTAAAGGCAGACCTAAAAAAGAACTTGATAAGGAACAAGTTTATAAATTGGCTCTTATGCATTGTAATATGCAAGAGATGTCAGACTTCTTTGGAGTAGATGTAAAGACTCTACGGGTTAATTACTCCCAAGAAATACTAAAAGGTAAAGCAGAGGGAAAAATAAGACTTAGGAAGAAACAGTTTCAAGTAGCTGAGAACGGCAACTGTTCAATGTTAATTTGGCTAGGTAAGCAAGTATTAGGACAATCAGACCAGCAAACAGGAGATGATAATACTCCATTACCATTATCAGATATATTGTGATTAAGTATTTTTTATTCTTACACATAATGATTGCTAATCCTGAAGGACAAGTTCCTAAGGTGCATGACTTTTGGTTTCAAGACCCTGAACTAAGATATTATAAAACAGAAAAAGATTGTCAAAGTAGTGCTAATGAAATATTGAAGTGGGCTAGGCAATCTATGGAAGATAAAGAATTAACAGTTATAGACACTTGGTTTGAGTGTATAGAGGTAGTTAAAAGTGAACAGATATAATCTTCTTAATGTTATCTGAACCACAAAAACAAGTATGCTTATCTAATAAAAGATTCAGAGTCCTAGTTACAGGAAGAAGATTTGGAAAGACACATTTGTGCCTTACTGAGATACTTAGAAAAGCTAGGTTTGCAGACAACGGAAAAATATTCTATGTGAGTCCTACCTACCGAATGAGTAAGGAGATAATGTGGAAGCAACTCAAGAAGAAGGTCAAAGAATTAAGGTGGGTTAAATATATTAACGAAACAGAACTAACAGTAATCTTAGTTAATAATTGTCAGATTAGTTTAAAGGGTGCAGACAAATCAGCAGATAATCTTAGGGGTGTTGGTCTAAACTTTTTAGTGATTGATGAATTTTCTGATGTACCCGAAGAAGCATGGAGTGAAGTTCTAAGACCTACCATATCTGATAAGCATGTTAATGGAGAAGTATTATTTGTAGGTACTCCTAAAGGGGTAGGTAATTGGTCATTTGATATGTACCAAAAAGGTAAGTCCGAAGACCCTGAGTGGGAGTCATGGAAGTTTACCACTATAGAGGGTGGTCAAGTAGAAGCACATGAGATTGAACAAGCTAAGAAAGATTTAGATGAAAGAAGTTTTAAACAAGAATATCTAGCCTCATTTGAAACATATTCAGGAGTTGTTTATTATAACTTTAACAGAGAATTAAATGTCAAACCATGTACCTATGACCCACAAGCAATTATTCATGTTGGATTAGACTTTAATATTGACCCAATGTCAGCTTGTTTATTTCATTTAAAGAATGGTGTGGCTGAGTTCTTTGATGAGATCGTTATTTATTCTAGTAATACAGATGAGTTTATTGACGAACTACTAAGTAGATATCCTAAGAATAATATTATTATATATCCTGATCCAGCCAGTAGGCAAAGAAAAACTTCTGCGGGTGGTAGAACTGATTTAACTATATTGACCAATGCTGGTTTTAATGTTAAGTGTAAAAATACTCATGCTTTAGTTAGAGATAGGATTAACTCTGTGAATTCAAGATTAAATAGTTTTGATGGTAAAAGAAAAATATTTATTAATCCTTCTTGCAAAAACCTTATTAATTCGTTAATGAAACAGATGTACAAAGAAGGAACAAACCAACCTGAGAAAAGTGGGTACGACCATATGAGTGATGCATTAGGCTACGGAATAGAATACATCTTTCCAATTACTTCAAATCTACCACCCTCACAACCAAAGAGATTTAGCTAATGGCATATACAAGAGACGAGATTTTAAGAGAAAACGATTTATACAGTTCCTTTTCAACAAGATGGGAATACTACATCAGAAGTTATTTGGGTGGAGAAGAATACAAAGAAGGCAAATATTTACAGTCCTACCAATTAGAAATACCAAACGAATATGAGAGAAGATTAGAATATACTCCATTAGATAATCATTGTCGTAATGTAGTTAGTATTTACTCATCATTTTTATTTAGAATTAAACCAGTCAGAGAATTAGGTAGCTTAGAGGACGATCAAACTATTCCTATGTTCTTAGATGATGCTGACTTAGAAGGTAGAAGCTATGATTCATTACTAAGAGAGATGCAAACTTATGCTTCTGTTTATGGACATTGTTGGTTAATTATTGATAAGCCAAACTCTAATGCAAGAACAAGAGCAGAAGAATTACAACAAGAGATTAGACCTTATATCAATATTTATACTCCTGAGAATATTATTGATTGGAATTACTCAAGAGCAAGTTCAGGTAAATATTATTTAGATTATTTAAAAGTTAGAGAGCATAAGGACAGTCAAAAGTCTGTATTTAAGATTTGGTATTTAGACAGAATAGATACAGTTGAACTATCTAATACTGGAGTCAAAGCACCTAAACTTATAGACTCAGTTCCTAACTCGCTTAATAAAATTCCAGCAGTAACTTTATATAATCAAAGAAGTCCTATGAGAGCAGTAGGTGTATCTGACTTAACGGATATAGCTGACTTACAAAGAGCAATCTATAATGAGTTATCTGAAGTAGAACAATTAATCAGATTGGCAAACCACCCTTCCTTAGTTAAGACTAGAGATGTTGATGCGTCTGCTGGTGCTGGTGCAATTATTGAGATGACAGACAATCTTGACCCAGCTTTAAAACCTTATTTGTTACAACCATCAGGACAGAACTTACAACAAGTGTTACAAACGATTGATAGTAAGATTGATGCTATAAACAGACTATCTCATGTGGGTGCAGTTAGAAGCACAAGTGAGAGAGTAGTATCAGGTGTAGCACTTAGAACTGAATTCCAATTACTTAATGCAAGACTAGCAGAGAAAGCTAGTTTAATGCAATTAGCAGAAGAGCAGATTTGGAGATTGTACGCATTGTGGCAAGATAAAGTATTTGATGGCAAAATTATGTATCCTGAGTCTTTTGACCTTAGAGATTGGGCAACTGATTTAGAAGTATTACAACAAGCTAAAGCAAGTCAAATTAAGTCTGATACTTTTACTAAAGAACTAGATAAACAAATAGCTAGAACAGTAATTGAAGATGATGACACATTAACTAAAATTGATGAAGAGATAGATCAAACAACTACAAGGCTTGGCGAGTTTCCACAGAAACCTATAGAAACTCCAACAGTTTAATATGGCTAAAGACCTACTGGAAAAGTTAGGAGATTATAGGCAAGTTAGAGTTACTGATTTGTCTGATACTCAAGTTATAAGATTACAAAATTCTTTACAGGAATTAGAGAACTTAGTCATAGCTGAAGCAAGTAAGATTGACCCTAAAAGAGGTAGTTTAAAATTAAGAACTACAATGGCTTTACAACTTAGACCTAAACTTAAACAACTTATTGAACAAACTTATTTAACTGCTGTTCAAAGTAACATAGCTGAATATGATAAGTCTGCTAGTTGGTTATTAGCTACCTTCAAAGAATACCCAATACCAGCAGAGTTTAAAGAGATTACTGAATTAGATTTAACTACTATCCAACAATTAAAACGAGGTGCGTATTTACCCTTTGAAGATTTAGGTAATGAATTTGCAAATGAGTTAGCACAAGAAGTTTATAATAGTACTCTTACTGGAACACCTACCGATCAGATGGTTAATAATTTAAGAGGTAAAATAAATGGTATATATCAAGCATCAGATAATGAAGAAGCAGAAGAGTTAGTGGACTTTATTGCTAATAATCCTGATAAAGCAGAAGATGTTAAGACAGCTACAGAACGATTGCAAACTATTTATGGTAGAGATAGATTGGGTAATAACTTTAGAAGATATGCAACACAATTAGTACAAGATTCATTAATGGGTTTTGATGGACAATTTGCTAAGTATAGAGCAGACGAACTAGGATTAACTTCTTACAAATACACAGGAACTATTATAAGAGATAGCAGACCCTTTTGTAGAGCAAATGTTAATAGAGTTTTTACAGAAGAAGAAATAAGAAATACTTGGAGTGGCACAGTGTGGAAGGGTAAAGCACAAGGCGACCCATTTATTGTCAGAGGTGGTTATAATTGCCGACACCACTGGCAACCTACCAATCCTGATTGGGTAGATTCAGAAGGAAACTACAAATTAGATTGACAAACTCGGTAATTAAAATTAAGGAGTAAACATGGACGAGAATAAGAACTCGGTAGAGCAAACACAAGCTACTGAAACAAATGTGGAAACAAAACCTGAAGTTTCTAAGGAGACTGAAAGTAAAGTTGAATCTAAAGTTGAATCTAAAGCATTTACTGAAGATCAAGTAGAAGCAATAGTTCAAAGAAGATTAGACAGATATAAAAAGAATGTATCTACTAAACTTGATGGACTAGATATAGATGAAGCTAAAAAACTTTTAGAAGAAAAGAAACAGAAGGAACAAGAACTCGCTTTACAAAGAGGCGAATTTGATAAGGTGTTGAAAGATACTGTATCAAAGAAGGATACTAAAATATCTGCTTTGGAATCTGAGTTACAGAAGATTAGAATTGACGAAACATTAGTTAATACTGCTTCTCAGCTTAAAGCGATTAATCCTAATGAAGTGAAAGCTTTATTAAGAAATTCTTTAAAGTTAAATGACTCAGGTAGTGTTGAGGTAGTTTCTGAAACAGGAACTCCAAGATACAATGAAAAAGGCGATATAATGAGTGTAAACGAATTAGTTGCTGAGTATCTAAACAACAATCCACATCATGTGGTTGCTACCCCAAGTGGTAGTGGTTCACAAAGTGGGATTGGTGGCAATACACTCAAGCCTTTTAATATAAAAGATTTGGATTTGAATAAAGCAGAAGATCGTAAGGTTTATGCAGAACACAAAAGACAAAGAGAGAGTGGTGGGTTGAAGGCAAATTTAATAATTAACAACTAACCATAAGGAAATATAATAACATGTCAGACGAAACAACCAGTTCTACACTAGCAGAACTATACACAAACGTAATACAAGAAGCTATCTTCAATTTTCAAGAAACTTCAGTAATGCGTCCGCTAGTAACAACATACAATATAACAGGACAAGGTAAAACTGTTCAAGTTCCAGTATATCCATCTATCTCTGCTTCAGCAGTTGCAGAAGGAACTGATCTTACCAATACAGCAATTAACCCTACAGAAACTTCAATTACAGCGAGTGAGATCGGTGTGATGACTACACTTACAGATTTGGGGAGAGACTCTGCTCAAAGAAATGTAGCTTCTGATATTGGTAAATTATTTGGAGATGGTTTAGCTAAAAAAGTTGATTCTGATTTAGCGGCTTTATTCAGTTCATTTACTGCGGCACTTGGTGCGGCGGCAACTGAATTAACTCCTGAACTTTTATTCCAAGCACAAGCAACTTTAAGAGCATTGAATGTACCAGCACCTTATTATGGTGTGTTCAACCCTAAAGCTGTTTTCAACTTGAAGAAAGTTTTAACTAATGCTGGATATAGCACAGGTTCAAATGCAGTTTCTGATAAAGGAAACCAAGCATTGAATGATGGCTTCGTTGGAAGAATAGCTGGAATTGATGTATTTGAAAATGCAAACATAGCTATTGATGCAGATGATGATTCAGTTGGTGCAGTATTCCACCCAGCATCAATCGGTCTAGCAATGAAATCTGACTTAAAAATTGAAACACAAAGAGATGCTTCAATTAGAGGAACAGAGATCGTAGCTTCTATGACAGTCGGTTCAGCGATTGTTAAGAATGACTTTGGTGTTAAAATCACTGTAGACTCTGCATTTTAATTAATGCTAATAATGGTGGGGAGTAAAATCCCCACCTTTTAATAAGGAATTCAAATGGCAAATTTTAGTACAGACACAGATTTACAATTTTACCAACCTGATATTTTAGAGTTTGGTATTACAAGTTTTACTTCTCCTAACGACTACCACGCACAAGCAAGAGAAGATATTGAAAGAGATTTAAGAGATAAATGGTGGGGTATCTATCAGAATAACATTACAAGAGATATTGCACACTTAGGTTCTATTGAGATGGACGGAACATTATTAACAGACGCACAATGGAAAAGATGTTCTGTATTTAAAGTTATAGGATTCTATGCAACTCCACAATTAACTAAGTTTAATAGTGATGCTAATAAGGATAGATTTCAAGTAATGTTAGACTACTACCAACAAGCATATCATGCTGAGTTTGGTGCAGTATTAAGAGATGGTGTTGAGTATGATGATAATAATGATGGCACTGTAACTACTGCTGAGAAAGAACCTTACGAAAGACTAAGACTTATCCGATGAAGATTAAAGCCAAGATTGATGATCGTAGATTAAGAAAAAAACTAGATCAGCAAATAAGAGATAATCCTAGACAAATACAGAAAGCTTTAGGCAGAACTGCTGAATTCTTAATGGGTTTAATTAAACAAAGAACTCAAAAAGGTAAAGACGCAGATGGTAGAAGATTTAAGCCTTACACACCTGAGTATAAATCATTTAGGCGAAAAAAAGGCAGACAAGCAAACTTCCCTGACCTTAATTTTAGTGGAAATATGCTATCTAATATGACACAAAAATCCACTTCTACAAATGCTACATTATTTTTTGCTAGTAAAGCACAATCACTTAAAGCTTTAGGAAATCAAAAGAAAAGAACTTTTTTTGCTGTTGGTAATAAAGAAAGCAAGACTTTAATAAATTTCTTTGCTAAAGAGTTTAAAAAGGTATCTAAACTAATATGAGTGTAAGAGAAAGCATAGCTGGAAATATAATAACTGTATTAAGTGCAGTATCATCTCCTATTACTTTAAAGAAAGTAACTAGAGAACCTTTTGATGTAGATGAGTTATCTGAACAACAATACCCAGCAGTATTTGTTCAATCAGGAAACGAAGCAAGATCAGACGAAACAATGACCTCATCAAGTGTTACAAGGCAAGGTATAGCAGACTTTGTTATTGTAGGATTTGTTAAGGGAACAGACACAAATATTGACACAAAAAGAAATCAACTAATTTCAACGATTGAAACAGCACTAGAATCTGATAGAACACGAGGTGGGTTTGCAAAAATTACTCAAGTCGTGGAAGTTTCTACAGACGAAGGTACTTTATTCCCAATCGGTGGAATACGAGTAGTAGTAAGGGTCATGTACACTTACACTGCTGGTACACCTTAACAACTAACAACGGAGAACAAACATGGCAACTCACACAGGAAGTGAAGGAACTATCAAGGTTGGCTCAGATACTTTGGGCGAACTAAGATCATTTTCTTTAGAAACTACTGCTGAAACTATTGAAGATACTTCAATGGGAGATTCAAGCAGAACATACAAAGTTGGACTGAAAGCATTTTCTGGTACAGCTTCTGTATTTTGGGACGAAGCAGACACAGGACAAGTAGCTTTAGTAGTTGGTACTGAAGTAACCCTAAATCTATATCCTGAAGGTGCAACCACTGGAGATAAATACTTCACAGGTAGTGCAATTTTAATTGGTAAAACTGTTAGTTCATCTTTTGATGGCATGGTTGAGTCAGAAATTTCATTTACTGGAACTGGTGCATTAACAGAAGCAACAGCAACTTAATAGATAAGGAGAAGGTAAGAACATGAGTGTAATAGATAGAGTTAAAGAACATTTTGAATCACAAGGGGTTAAGAAAATTAATGTTGCCGAGTGGGGCGAGGAAGGACAACCTTTAGTGATTTATTGCAGTCCATTTACATTGGGCGAAAAAAGAAATCTATTTAAAGGTGCTAAGTCAGATGATTTAGGAGTTTTAGTAGATGCTATAATGTTAAAAGCTAGAGATAAAGATGGAAATAAAATCTTTAAACTAGACGATAAACATACTTTGCTTAACAAAGCTGACCCTGATGTTATTGCTAATGTAGCAACAGAAATGTTAAACACAACTTCATTAGAGGAAGCCGAAAAAAAGTAAGATACGATCAAGAGTTGTTTTCCATACTTACTCTTGGGGAAAGATTAAAAAAAAGTATGGAAGAAGTGTTGGCTATGACAGAAGAAGAATTCTTTTACTGGATAGCTTATTTTAAAGTGAAGGCAGACAAGGAAAAGTTACATGGCACAAGAACGAGTCCAAATCCGCCTGGACGCAGTAGATAATACTAAAAGGGCTTTTAAAAGTTTAAATAAAAATACTGATAAAGTTAAAAAAGCTTTGTTCAGTTTAAAAGGAATATTAGTAGGGATCGGTGCTGGAATTGCTCTTAAAAGTGTTATTGATGTAACTTCAAGATTTGAAGATTTAAGAGATTCTTTATCTGCTGTATCAGGTTCTGCTGAAAAAGGTGCTAAAGCTTTTGCGTTTATACAAGACTTTGCTTTGCGATCTCAATTTAGTGTTGAGGATTTAACCACTTCTTTTATTACATTAAAAGCTTCAGGAATAAAACCTACTGAAAAATTATTAAGAGTATTTACAGACACTGCCTCAGTTACTACAGATCAATTAGGAACTTTAGAAGCATTAACAAGAGTATTTTCTCGTGGTGTTCAGGGTGGGTTGGGTCTTGAAGAATTAAACCAAATTGCTGATAGAGGTGTTCCAGTATTTAGATTGTTAAAAGAAGAACTAGGTATAGGTCGTTTGGAAATAGCTAAATATGGTCAAACAACAGAAGGTGCAAGAAAAATACTAGATGCTTTAGAAAAAACATTAGGAACTGCATTTAAGGGTGCAACTGCACAAAAACTTGATAATTTATCTACTTCTGGTTCAAACTTAGGAATAGCTTTTAGAAATTTTCAAGATGTTATAGGACAATCAGGATTAGGAAAAGGAGTTACAGCTTTATATGATTCTTTAAGCAAACTTTTAGTAGCATTAGTTCCTGTAGGAAATGTATTAGGATTTATTACTGGGGTTATAGGAAAAGGATTATCATTAGCAGTAGAAGCTATAGTTATTCAATTAAAATTTTGGATTAAACTATTTAAAGAACTTGGACAAATAATATTTGCTTTGATTAAAATGGCATTAAAACCATTTGAAGGAATTATACTTAAAATTAAAAAAGCTTTTATAGTTTTAAGAGATAGTATTAAAACTATTGTAGAAAAAACATTTGTTAAATTACAAGAAGGAATACAATTAATTATTAATAAATATCAAGAATTAAAAGAATTGTTAGGAATAGTTCCTGACACTGTAGCAATTACAGTTGTAAAAGAACAAATTGATGAATTAGCCAAAGCAATAGAAGAATATAAAAAAGCATTTGAAGCATCTTTTGGTGGACAGGTATTAATTCAAGCACAAGCATCATTAGATAAAATGAAATCTACTTTTGAAAATATAAATCAGATACTTGCTAAGACTGCTATTGATGGAATAGGTGCTTTATCTAAAGGAATTGCAGAATCTATTATATTAGGAAAATCTTTAGGAGATAGTTTTAGACAATTTGTTCAACAAGCCATTGTTAATGCTCTAGCTTCTTTAATCCAATTTTATGCAACTAAATTATTAATTTATGCTATTGAAAAATTATTTGGCATTGAAATACCTAAACAAGTTGATTTAGAAAAAAGAAAATTAGATGTTTTAAGAAAACAAACATCAGAACTTAAAAAACAAGCTATTCTTCAATTAATTATTACTGCACTTGGTGGTGGCGGTGGTGGTTTTAGTTTTGGTGCAGAGGGTGGTGGAGTTAAAAAAGAAAATAGAGCAAATGGCGGAAGCACTAGAGGTATGAACCCTTACATAGTTGGAGAAAGAGGAAGAGAATTGTTTATTCCTTCTTCTGATGGAACAATTGTACCAAATCACGAAATGGGTGGTTTAGGTTCAACTAATATTAATTTTACAGTACAAGCAACAGATGTTAAGGGAGTTCAGGAGTTATTGATTGACAATAGAGCAACAATAACAAATATTATTAACACAGCTTTAAACCAAAAAGGCAAACCAGCATTAGTATAATATGAGCGGACAATTTCCTACATCTCCAGTTGCTAATTCAGCAAACATTAGATCACTTCAAAGAACTATTGTTAGTGTAACTACTTCAGGAAGAAAACAAGCTAGACAAATTGACGGACAAAGATTTGCAATTACTTTAGATTTTCCACCAATGACTAGAGCAGAGTTTGCACCTATCAAAGCATTTATAATGAAACAAAGATCACAGTTAAATAATTTTACAGTTATTCCACCTATTGTATCAGATGCACAAGGTGTGGCTTCTACTGTTATCTCAACTGATGCTTCCATATCTGCTGGTGCTACTACTTGCACAGTAGATGGCATGACAGTTTCTACTAACGGAATATTGAAAGCTGGAGATTACTTTAGATTCACAGGACAGGAAAAAGTTTATATGGCAGTAGAAGATTTAAATGCAGATGGTTCAGGAGAAGGAACACTAACATTTGAACCACCTTTGCGAAGTGATGTTGCAGATGACGCAGTTTTAATTTATGATGATGTTGATTTTACTGTTACCTTAGTAAATGATGTTCAAGAGTATAATTTAGGAGTTCAAGGTTATTACAGTTACGAAATTGATGTAGCAGAGAGTTTATAATGGCTAGAGGATTAACGACAGCAGTTAATAATGAACTTGCTACAGACGCATTAAATCCAGTTACCTTACTCTATCTTAATGTTGGTTCAGGTTATAGATTTACCGATCATTACAAAAACATAACTTACGATTCTAATACATACACAGCTTCATCTTTATTATTAGGAGTTACTTCAACTTCTGAATCTTCTGAGATAACAGTAAGTAATTTAACTTTACAATTTACTGGTGCAGATCAAACCATCATATCTTTATTTTTAAACAATCAATATTTAGAAAGAGAAGTAGAAGTTTATAAAGGCTTCTTAGATGCCAACCAAGCTGTAATTGCTGATCCATTTTTATTATTTAAAGGTAGAGTAGAAAGTTTTGGTATCAATGAAACCTTAGATAGTTCTGATGTAGATATTGTGGTTACTTCTCATTGGTCAGACTTTGAAAAAATAGAAGGAAGAAAAACAAATACTAACTCACAACAATTACATTTTGTTAATGATCAAGGGTTTGAATTTGCTTCACAAACAACACAAGATATTAAATGGGGTAGAGCATAATGCAAGATGTAGTAGATTTATTTAGAAAATTTAAAAAGTATGACTCTATGGAAGATGCTGATTTAAGATTATATTTAATGCCTTCATTTAATTTAAGACAATGTAAAAAGTTTTATGATGGAGATGAGTTAATAGGTTTTGTTAATTGGGCTTACCTACATAACATTACAGAAAAAAGATTTAAAGTATCAGGTAAGATTAAACCTAATGAATGGAAGTCAGGCAATAATATTTGGTTGATAGAAATAGTATCAGTTAAAAATACCTTTTCTATGATGCGTTGGGTTTATAATAACTTTAAAGATATTCTTAATGTAGGAGATTCAATCAATTGGTTAAGAACTAACTCAGATATTTATAGAGTTGGTAAAAAGATTAAAAGGGAGTTTCACGCATAATGGGTGGTGTAGTAGATGCGATTGTAGGTTTAGTTGAAGGGTTTATCTCTTGGCTTATTCCTATGCCTGAGATACCTGAGTTTGACTCTCCTGAAGAAGAAAAGGGTGTCTTAATAAACAAATCATCTAACAACGCACAAATCCCAGTTGTGTATGGAACAAGACAAATAGGTATTACTAGAGTTCTAATGGAGTCTAGTGGTGCAGATAATAACTATCTTTATATTGCTGGGGTACTTTGTGAGGGAGAAATAAATGCAATTACTTCTATTACTGTTGATGACAAAGAAGTTACTTTTGATGGTGCATTAACTCATGGCACAGTTAGAGAAGTTGATTCTTCAGATGCTAATTTTTACAAAGGCTCATCACATATTCAAATACAATCTTTTATGGGTAAAGATGACCAAGTAGCTTCAAGTGTTTTATCTACTTTGACTAACTGGACTTCTGAGCACAAACTATCAGGAGTGTCTTATGTTGCTTTAAGATTAAAATGGAATCAAGATATTTTTGGTAATATTCCAACGATCAAAGTAACAGTACAAGGAAAAAAAGTATATGACCCAAGAACAGACAGCACAGCTTTTTCTTCTAACCCAGCTTTATGTTTATTAGATTACTTACGAGATGGCAGATATGGAAAAGGATTACCTGACTCAGCTTTTGAATCAGACTTTGCTTCTTTTAAAACTTCTGCCAATACTTGCGAAACACAAGTAGAACCATATTCAGGTGCTAGTGATATTAATTTATTTGATACCAATGCAGTTATAGATACATCACAAAAAGTTATTGAGAATGTAAAGAAACTCTTAAACCCTATGAGGTCTTTTTTTACTTACACTCTAGGGGTTTATAAACTTCAAATTGAAGGAACAGGTTCAGCAGTTAAAACTATTACTTCTGCTAATGTAGTAGGTGGTGCAAAAGTATTAGGAGAACGAAAGGGGAACAAATATAATCGGGTTATAGGAACATTTATTAATCCTGAAAAGAATTGGCAATCAGATACTATAAACTATCCACCAGCAGATGATTCAGCCTTACCAGTAGCTGATAGACACGCAACAATGCTAACTGAGGATAATGACACCCTATTAGAAGGTAATTTTGATTTTAAGAACATTACCAGTCCTTATCAAGCAGAAGCATTATGTGAAGTTATTTTAAGAAGATCAAGAAACCAATTACAAATACAATTACGATTAACTTCTGAATTTTTAGATTTATCTATTGGAGAGATTGTAGCGATTACTTATCCTAGTGGTGGATTTAATGCTAAACCATTTGTAGTACAGGGATTAACTATTAATGAAGATTTAACTGTTGATGTACAATTATTTGAACACCAAGATAATTTTTACGCATGGAGTACCAAGTCACAAGCACCAACGATACCTGATACCACTCTACCCAATCCCTTTACTGTACAACCACCAGCTAGTGTTACATTAGATGACCAACTTATTGAATATAATGATGGTACTGTTATCGTTGCTTTAAATATAACAGTAGGTGCTTCTCCTGATAGCTTTGTTGATTACTACCAAGTGGAATATAAACTAGCTTCTGATACTAACTATATTATCTATGCACAAGGTTCAGGATTAAATCATAGAGTCTTAAATGTAATTGACCAAAATGTTTATGATGTAAGGGTTAAAGCAGTTTCAAGTATTGGTTCTAGTTCAACTTATGTAACAGCAACAAGAACTATTATTGGTGCTATTGAACCACCACAAGATGTTGAAGATTTTTCTTGTAATATTTTAGGACAAGAAGCACATTTATCATGGACACAAGTACCAGATTTAGATTTAGCATACTATCAAATTAGATATTCTTCTTTAACAGATGGAACTGGAGATTGGGCAAACTCTGTATCTTTAGTAGAGAAAGTATCAAGACCAGCAACTTCAATTAACGTACCAGCAAGAGTCGGAACTTATTTAATTAAAGCAGTTGATAAACTAGGAAACTTTAGTTCTAATGCAACAGCTATTATTTCTAATGTTACAGGGATTCAAAATTTTAATACAATAACATCAGTATCAGAACACCCAGATTTTGATGGAACATTAACAAATACAACAATAGTAGATGGTACATTAAGATTAGATTCTTCTGAATTATTTGATTCAGCTAGTGGAAACTTTGATGCAGAAACAACTAGATTCTTTGATTCAGGTGTAACTAATGCAGACTTCTATGCAAGTGGTAATTACTTATTTGCAGATATAGTTGATATAGGTGCTAAACATACTTGCAGACTTACAGCTAGTTTAAAACAAACTTCTGATGACCCAGATGATTTATTTGATAATAGATTAGGTTTATTTGATTCTCAAAATTCTAGTTTTGATGGAGATACACCAGCTAACTCTAATGCACATATTGAGATTGCAACAAGTGATGATAACTCTACTTACACAGCTTTTCAAAACTTTGTAATTGGTAATTATACTGCTAGATACTTTAAATTTAGAGTTGTTTTAACTTCAAGTGATTTAGCTTCAACTCCTGTGGTAGAAGAAATATCAATTTCAATAGATATGGAAGATAGAATATTTAGTGGAAATGATATAACATCAGGTGCAGCAACTAAAACTGTATCATTTACAAACCCTTATAAAACTGTTAATTATGCAGTTGGAATTACAGCAGAAGATATGGCAACTGGAGATTTTTTTATTGTAGAGTCAAAAACAATCAATGGTTTTAATGTAACATTCAAAAATTCAGGTGGAACAGCAGTATCTAAAACATTTGATTATATTGCAAAAGGATACTAAAAGGGATATAAGAAAACATTATGGCTCAACACGATTATAACATAGCAAACGCATCATTCCCTACAGTTAGAACAGATATAAATAATGTTTTATCTGCTATTAATTCAACTAATTCAGGTTCTTCAAGACCTAGCAGTGCTGTCGCTGGAACAGTTTGGCTAGATACATCGGGTGACGCAACTGCACAACTTTTAAAAATGTATGATGGTGCTGATGATATTCTTTTAGGTACTATTAACTTTACAGCTAACACAATAGATTGGGCAGATAGTGCATCAGAAGTTTCACTTGCTGGAGTAGAAACGCTTACAAACAAAACTTTAACTTCACCTAAAATAAATGAAGATGTAGTAGTAACTTCTACTGCAACAGAATTAAATAAATTAGACGCATTAAGTAGAGGAAGTATTCTTTATGGAAATGCTAGTGCTGTTACATCAATTTTAACAACTGGTACTGTTGGTCAATTTTTAACAACAGATGGTACTGATATTTCTTGGGGTGATGCTTCTTCTGGAAGTATAGCATATGGATTATTTTCTAAAATTGACCCAACAGTTGTTGCTTGGGATAAAACAGGTGCTTTCACAATGGAGACCAACACAGGATTATACATTGAAGTTAATGGTGATGTTAAAACTATAGCTTCAGCAACTTCTATTACTATGCCATCAGCTACAGCTGGAACAGATTATGCTATTTGGTGTACAACTGCTGGTGCTTTAG
>Ga0222629_1000142_pt1 | contig 27973 bp, 40 predicted proteins | sample AntAcemetagenom1_FD_179847 | JGI IMG/M metagenome (GOLD analysis project Ga0222629, IMG submission 179847) | Saline water microbial communities from Ace Lake, Antarctica - #1 | ecosystem: Environmental > Aquatic > Non-marine Saline and Alkaline > Saline | place: Antarctica: Ace Lake | collected... | reverse complement strand
TGTTTATCCAAAACAGGTATCAGGTATACCTTTAACCTGGGATTCTACCTCTTCTGTTATGAAACTTTCTGTAACATTCGCATACAGAGATTTTAAGATGCAGACAGTTCAAGCGCAAGACGTAAAAAAAGCGGCATATTTTGCCAAGTCAATTTCTGAAGGAAATTTAAAAAGCGTAGCAAGTACACTATTCAATACATTAACCACAAATTCATAATAATAATAATATGGCATTACCAAAACTAATAACACCACATTTTAAACTAACACTTCCTTCTAGTGGGGAAAAAATCGAATACAGACCGTTTTTAGTAGCAGAAGAAAAAATTCTTTTGACTGCTATGGAGTCTAATACCGATGAAGATATGATATTGGCGCTAAAACAATTAATAAAAAATTGTATAATTAGCGACATAGAAACAGAAAAACTTCCTATTTTTGATATGGAATATATTTTCACGCAGCTTAGAGCAAAGTCAATAAGTAATATAATCAATCTAAATGCGAAGATGAAAGGCTGTAAAGAAGAAAGTTGTCCAAAAACAGTAAAATTTGAACTAGATTTGCATGATTTGGAAATAAAAAGAGATGAAAATCATACTACAAAAATTGAGTTAACAGCTACTGATGGCATTGTTTTAAAATATCCTAGTTTAAGTTTATTAGGCACATACAATGATGCTAAAGACTCGGTTGATTCAATGTATAAGATGATAATAGATTGTATAGATTATATCTACGACGCTGAAACTACTTATAGTTCTAGTGACCATACAGAAAGTGAATTGATGGAATATTTAAATATATTAAGCCACAAGCAATTTGAAGATATAACTAATTTTTTCAAAACGATGCCATCTATTCAAAAAACATTTGAGGTAACTTGCCCTAAGTGTAATAAAAAGGAAACAGTAGTAGTTTCAGGCCTTAACAGTTTTTTCGGTTAGGGCTAGGACATAATTCCCTGGCCAACTATTATATATTAACATTTCAACTAATGCAGCATCATAAATATTCTTTACATGAACTCGAGATGTTAATACCTTATGAAAGGGATATCTATATTTCATTGTTAAATGATTATATAGAAAAAGAAAACCAAAAAGCAAAATCATAGTGGAAAATAAAAAAACATTTAATTCCTTAATTGAAAATCTAAAGCAACAAAATCAAGTTGCTTTAGATAATTTTCAAGAATCAGATGATAAAAAATCGGATAAGTTTCGGTTATCTATGAAAAGTATTATAGATAACTTTTCGACCGAACTGAATGATAGTAATACAAGCAATGTTGCTGATTCCTTAGGTATTAATATTATTCAGACATTAGAAGAGGCTGCTGGTGGTAATAGTTCAAAAGAAGACCAAAGTGCTTTATTAGAAACACTAACAGAATTAAAAAAGGCTATATTAGCCTCATCTGATGTAGATGGTGACGAACAAGAAATTCTCATAAAATATATAGAACAATCCAATGCTATACTAAAAAAGTCATTAGGACTTTATCCCGTATTATTAGAATCATTCAAAAAGGTAGGATCTCAAGCATTAGAAAAAACTGAGACACTAACGAAAAATGCTGCTGCTTTTTTCTCTGATAACAATCCATTAGTAACAGGATTAACAAATTTTGTAATAGACGGTGCTAAGAATACGTTTATGAATACCCGTAGATTTGTTACTGAGCGTAAGGATAGAAAGTTACGAATAATTCAAGCGAAAAAAGATATACAAGACCGAATAAAATCTAGACAAATTTCGGAAGATGAACTAGTGGTTTCAGACGAAACTAGAAATAATACTGGAGATACAGTAAAACTCTTAGAAGAAACTAAAGAAACTAGAAATAATACAGATAATATATCGAATAAATTAACCGATAGTATATCGAATAAAGATGATAGTATATCGAATACAGATAATAGTATATCGAATACAGATAATAGTATATCGAATACAGATAATATATCGAATAAATTAACCGATAGTATATCGAATAAAGATGATAGTATATCGAATACAGATAATAGTATATCGAATACAGATAATATATCGAATACAGATAATATATCGAATAAATTAACCGATAGTATATCGAATAAATTAACCGATAGTATATCGAATAAAGATGATAGTATATCGAATACAGATAATATATCGAATAAATTAACCGATAGTATAGATCTCCTAAAGAGTTTGGCTGCTCAACGTGGCAAAGAACTAGTATATCAAGAAGATCAAGATTATGATAATGTAGTTAGTTTTTTAGAAATGCAAAATGATGAACTTCCTCAGTCGGCATCAATTCAAGAGGAAACAATGGTTCAAATTTCTAGAAGAGAACCAGAAGTAAAGAAATTATCTAATATTGAAAGTCTTTTTGGGTCAGAATCAGAATCAATACCCGACGATTTACTACAACAAATTGCCTCAGTGGTACCCGAAATTAAAGCAGAAATTGAAAAGACCAATGAAAACTCAAGAGAACAAAACGAAAGTAGTCTTTTAGATACACAAGATAAAGGCGAAGAATCTAGGGATATGTTCGAAAATGTTTGGGAACCTATCATTGATTTATTAACCGACATTAGAGATCAGAAGTCAGGTGTTGGCGATAAAGAAGAAGAAAAAGGTGGTATTGTTGGTATGCTTATGGGGCTTTTATCGGGTCCTATGGGTATCATTACAGCAATAGGTGCTGGAATTGTTGGTTTTGCTATGGGATTCTTCGGTGTGTTTAAGGATTTATTTTCAGTGATAGGTAAGATGTTTACCCGAGCAATTTCTGTGGTCAAAAAAAGTAAAATAGGAAAATTTATCTCAAAATTTTTCGGTAAAATTAAATCTGTCTTCTCGGGTTTGATAACCATGATAAAAAATAATAAGGTAATAAAGTCAATTAGTTCAATATTCGGTAAAATTAAATCTGTCTTCTCGGGTTTGATAACCATGATAAAAAATAATAAGGTAATAAAGTCAATTAGTTCAATATTCGGTAAAATAATAAAGTCAATTAGTTCAATATTCGGTAAAATTAAATCTGTCTTCTCGGGTTTGATAACCATGATAAAAAATAATAAGGTAATAAAGTCAATTAGTTCAATATTCGGTAAAATAATAAATTCGGTAAAATCTGTTTTCGGTAAAATTTCTGGTGTATTTAGTTCCCTTATGGGTAAATCTGCTATAGCAGGTAAAATATTTAAGTTTGCTAAATTGTTCGGTAGGTTTAGTGGTGTTCTTGGAGTAATTATGGCTGCTTTTGATGGTATAAAAGGATTTATTCAAGGATTTAAGGAAGATGGAATACTCGGAGGTCTTAAAGGTGGTATTACTGAAATTATTAATGGCCTGGTAGGTTTACCGCTTGATTTACTGAAGGATGCGGTTTCATGGATAATGGAAAAACTTGGTTTTGATGGTGTGTCAGAAGCCATGGATGGATTTTCATTCCAAACACTTATAGGCGATAGTATAGATAAAGTGTTTGAGGTATTTGGTAGTATTTTTGATTTGGTTAAAGGTGTATTCGGTAAATTGGTCGGTGTTTTAGAAAAATTAGCAAAACCTTTTAAGGCTGCAGGTTCATGGCTGTTAGAAAAAGGTAGGTCATTAGGTATAATTGATACGGAAGAAGAAAAGGCCGAAAAGGAACGCAAAGATAATATAGAAAAAACTAAAAAATTATCGGAAAAATTTAATGATGCTTTAGTTAATGTTAAAGATGCCGCTGCGTCCGGGGATTCATCAACATACGAAAGAGCAAAAAAGAAACTGAAACGTATTACGACCGATTTGATGGAGGCTGATAGTAAAAATTCTATTGATACTAAAACAGCATACGAGAATACTTTAAATTCTAGCGAACAGGTATACCTCTCAAAGAAAAAAGAAACCGAGGTATTAGATGATAGTGAAGTATCGGAAGAAAAAACAAGTCAATTAAAAGAAGCGGAAAAGCCTAAGATATCATTAATTGAAGAATTCTTTAAAGGTATTTTTAAGGCTTCAGGTATGGCTGATAATAATATAGAGGAATCAATTGATATTTCCAATTCTAGTTCTAAAGCATTAATGACAACATTGACCATGGATGCTAAAAGGGAACAAACATCGGACGTAAAAGAAAAGGCAACTAGAATAAGTTCTCACAATAATACATCAAATAACAACTCTACTATAGCAAATAATCAGAATAATAATACCTATATGTCTTCTGGTATGTCTGCAACAGCACCTAGAATTTCGGGGGCTTTTTAACTAAAAAAAGGCAAATACATTTCACTGCATTTGCCTTAGTCCGTAACCACATAAGGTATATGCAGTTATTTATACGAACTTATTTTTAACCTAAGGAGTCGAAAAAGGACATTGGATCCTCATCTTCATCTTCACTTACTTCCGCCTTTTTTACCGGCTTAGGTTTTGATTCAGGTATCGGTTCTGCTTCCGTTTGTTCATCTTCTAGGTTTGCTTGCACGCCCTTAATTTTAGCTTGAGAATTGAATCCCAATACCTTATTAAGTCTAGTTAATAATTCTTCATAAGTTTTGAATTTTGAATCATCAACAATTTGCTGTAGTGAATGTGTACTATTATACAGTTCTTCTAACTGTGTATCTTCCATCGGACCGCCTTCATGCTGATTCACAGGTCCTGCTGTATCAAATGTGGATTTGTCGTATGAAGGATAACCATCAGAATTTCTGATACGTAACCTCAGATTAGAACCTTCCCATAAATCAAAAGGATTCACAGGATTTTCATCATCAAACTCTGGGTGCATTAAATCATTAAGCATAGAAAAAATAGTTTTACCAAATTTGTATAAAAATACCTTTCCATTATTATCTGGGTTTGCTGGGTCATTTACAACGTAAATATTAGAATAGTAATGTAGACGTCTTTTCTGTTTTCTAGCAAGATCCTTATATTTGTCTTCGCCTAATCCCCAAAGGTATTGATTCCACTCACCTAGTGGGTCTTTACGCTCTAGTGTGGTTAAAGAATTTTCTATATACCAGCCGCCTTTATCTTGAAAAGCATGGGAAAATAATCGAACCCAAGGAATATCTTCGTCTTTTGTCGGTAAAAAACGAATTATAGCCTGTCCGTTTCCTGCTTTATCTCTTGTAATTGACCATAGAGGTAAGTCGTTTCCGTAGTTACCACCTTTGGTTTTTTCCATATTATCTGCTAATTGCTCAAAGGCAGATTTTCTATTTTTCTTAAGGCTTTTAAAGTCCATATTTACTTGTTTTTTGTATGTTTTTTGTATAAGTATTATCCACAGTTCTCATGATATAATAGTTTTGATTGTAGTCTTGTATTTATTCGGGTCGCTGACAATCATAGAGACACCGAATGGTTTAAAGTTATTAAATTTAATCAATATATCTTTAAAAATCAAATCTTTTTTCAAGTATTTTTCCCAAACTGATAAAAGATTAAAAGTATCATTCAATACATAGAATAGTTCCAAGGATACCTCATTTGCAATTAATTTTTTTGCTATGAAACAGAAACTATTATCAGTTGTCGTGAATAGGTCTTTAATTTGTCCTTTATCTCCTAATTCAGCCATACCTCCATTAATTAATTTATCCAATTCCTGAGCAACCTTATATTCGAATGATTCGAAAAAAGATTTTAGTTCATTCAGTTCCTTAGTAATTCTATCCACGGGCTGTGATATAATCCAAAATTTAGGATTTTCATAAAATTTTCTGGCAAAATAATAAACAATTAATTCCCTAGAATATTTTGATGATATTTTTTTAAATATGTATAACTGAACCTCTGTTAGATTTTTACCCTTTATGCGAGTCTTGCCGTTATATTTTTGATAGTCATAAGAACCAGAAAAGTGTAATTTTATAGCAACATAATCTTGATAGCACTCTGAGGTTTTATACATCAAACGGTAGACTTTGTTCGGGTTGTATCAAATGCAATCGCTGAGCTTCTTCGTGGATTCTACCATAAAGGTCTGCATCAATTAATGAAGCAGCAATATCTTCGTCTAATTCTTTTTCTTCGCAATGTATAACTATAGCCTCCATAGCATTTACATTTTTCTTTTTCATTATTTTTCTTATAGTTGAAGAAAATTCTTCGTTATTTAATATATTTAGTGGCATTATCTGTAAAGTTTGTAGTAGTTATTAATATCTTCTTGTAGGGAATCAATCCAATTCAAAGGATCATCAATAAAAATCTGTGGCTGACCTGTTTCTTGTACCTGAATACATATAACAACTTGTTCAGTTCTGATTCCTGTCATTTCCTCTAACATAATAGAATAAGCAGTTGCTTGTTTAAAGTAACCACTAATCCATTCTCTTTTCTTTTCCCTAAGAGAAGTTTTAAAATCAATAATAGAAGTTACCTTATTAAAATCGGCCACACAATCAACTGTTCCGCCAACCTTTATAAGGTGTGATATTAATTTCCCTTCTAATATACGAATATTCTCGACAGATGTATCAAAAATTTTCGTTAATTGTAAAAAAGATTCTCTAGTAGCAGGCATCATCTCTTCAGTATCAATAGCTTCATTGTATAGGTATTTTTCCCACAACTGATGATTTAAGGTACCTCTAGCAGCAGATGATTTACTGATTTTATCTGCTTCTTTTTCTCCTATTCTAGCTCTCCATTTTACTAAAAAACTTTTATCGCTAACAGACCCTAAAACTGTAGTGATGGAAGGGTACCTTTTTCCGTCGGGTGTTTGATAAAACCTTTTGCCTGTTTCAACTCTAGATATGGTCTCTAGTTTTGTTGGTATGTGATTGAACATTTTATATTTTCTAAAAATTATGGGTGGTTGATTTGTATACAACCACCCGTGGGTGTTAAACTGCTTCCTTCATTTGATAATTATATTTTGCTATGATATAATTTTTTACTAATTCAGAACGTACTATATCATCTATACCAAACTCAATAAAATCGAAGCCAGGAACATTTTCCATAATATGTAGGAAATCAGAAGTTGTTCTTTTTTCGTTAAAATTGGTTAAGTCAGATTGTCGCATATCGCCACAAAATAATATCCTACAATTATCGCCGACCCTAGTTATTACCGAGTCAAGTTCATGCCCAGACATATTTGTAGCTTCATCCACGATAATCAGTGTATTACTGAAAGTAATTCCTCGTATAAAAGATGTGCTCATGAATTCTATTTGTTTTTTCTTTTTAAGAATTTCGTAAGCATCTCCTCTATTTAGTAATTCATTTACTATACTAATATAAGGTTTCTCGTAAACCTGAATTTTTTCAGATTCGGTGCCTGGCATAAATCCCATATCCCTGGTAGGAACAACCGAACGTACAAAACAGACTTTTTTATAGTTATTATCAGAATCAAATAATGTTTCTAGTGCCAAATACGTAGAAATAAAAGTTTTTCCTGTACCAGCTAGGCCGTGCATAACAATATTTTTTCCTGTGTAATATGAATCAAAAACCTTAGATTGATTATTAGTCAATGGTGATATTCGAGCGAGACTCATATTAGTTGTAAATGAGGACGACCTATTATAAGTAGGTTTTGTTTTTTTATTTTTCGGCATACTTAAGATTAGTTTTTTTAGTTTCTCTTAAAGCACTGCTATTAAACTTCCATGCCACCGTTAGGATGTGATTTTTTTATGCCCCGTAGAACTTCTCGAAAGCCGTCGGGTCTCTTGTCTTTTAGAGCAAGTCCTGAAACTATTTGTGTAGTTTGTATTGCACGTTCTAGTGTTTTTTCTGAATTGCACGTTGGACAAGGGTCTTCTAGTGGGTCACCGCGCCGAGAAATGGTAGTAAATTTCTCGAATGACATACCACAAGAACTACATTTGTACGTATAGATAGGCATAGGTTTTGTTTTATTTTTACGGCAATGCCGTTTGAATTATTTATAACGATCTGAATTTTTTAAATACGTGAACAGGATAACGAGAATATCCGTCTTCGTTAGTATATTTAATACCTATCAGATTTTCGGCCTCAAATATTCGATCCCAATAAGCAGCCATGGCTTTGTCTATAGTTTTTGTTTTTACCTGACGAGAAAGTTTTTCGATACGTAAATTCCCTAGTCTTATTACTTCACCAAGTCGTTCCTTTATAGAACTTTCATTCATCAATATACCGTCAAGTTTTTCTATAAGTATTTTATCTGTTCTAATCATTTTTATTTCTCCAACGCAGATCTTTCTGCATCTAAATTTCTATTTGTTGCTAAGTCCTGAGTCCATTTTTCAGGATACCTTATTTTAAGTTTTGCGATATTTTTTTCCATACAAGTAATAAGGTCAATACCATAAGACCAACCTATTTCTTCTAAAAGCAAAAAGCAAAAGAAAATAGTTTGGCTATTATAAATGCCTTGACTATATTTTTTCATAATATATTCAAGAGCAACAATTATTTCTTCCAGATCAAAAACAATTTTGTTTTTTCTGGGCAACATAACATCAAATGATTTAATTTTTAGATCCATGATAGTTAATGTGTTCGCTAAATACCAAGCAATATCTCCTAGTTCTTCGCCTATATTTACTAAATCAAGATCTTTACCATATACGAAATTTTTTTTGAATGCGTCTACAAGTTCTCCAATTTCTGAATAAATGCCTAACTTCATGTGCATCATATCAGATTTTTCATCATCAAGGTATCGGACGGTTCTCGCAGCATCCTTGATATACTGTTCTAAATTTTGTTCGTTTATTCGTACCATATTGGGATCGTAGTTTTCCATTTTGCTAAGTGTTTTTTATCGGTTTTGTAATATGTTCTATATGTTTCTATAGCCTGTGTCCAATCATTAAATTGGGGAAATTCTTTCAGTGTTGTGGCATTAGCGGGAATTGTTAGAGGTTCGGTTAGCCATGAATTATTAAGTCCTTTTGGTGGGTTGTTTACAAACCAGTCCAATACTTCTTTACAAGCATGAACCTTTTTATACCTAATTTCATATTCAGTACAAAGACCCGAAACAAGGTCTGCTAACCACATCCAATTTTTATATGAGTGTTGAACCCATCTAGTACAAGGATGTGAATAGTAACCAAAACCATAAAATTTTTCACGTGGAAAGGTGCTGTATTTTTTTATTAGTTGGTGTTGATAGTCATGCGCTTGCGAACGCTGTACTACGCCATTATTCGTATAATACGGTGATGCCATCATCTGAACACCTTCAAGTATCATTTTAACTACGTGTCTGTCATTATGATATTTTGCTGCGGTTTTTGGGTCCTTGTCTAAAACAAAAATATTCATGGTGCATACAATATAGTAGGATTATTTTTATGTAAAGAATATTTTATATCCGAAAGAGCTAACATTTCAGAAAATTTCTTAACATCAAAAGGACTTGTTATAATATGACAGCCATTAGGTGTTTCTATTCTTTCACAAAATGAAGCATAGTCCTTAGACTGAAATTTTTTAATTACTATGGGTAACAGACAAATTGCTTGATGGTATATGGGAAAAATAGCAAAATCTTTTTCATCTACATCAATAATCCATCTTTTTGTTTCTCTAGTTTCTGCTATTTTATTACCAAATGACGCATTAAAAACAGTCTTGCACCTTTCATAGTCCCCAAGACGTATAATGTCTATGAGTTTTTCCATCATAGTAAATGAAATATCCTTGTAAGATTTTTTGTTTATATGCAAATATGCCCTGGCCTTCATATCAGCACAAAGAAGTTTTATTTCATTTTTCTTAGAATCAAGGTATTGTTGGTCATTGATATAAAATTCTTTAATAACCTTACGGTTAGATTCTAGATAAGGATTATCCTTTTTTCTTCGTATAATCTGTAATAGGTAAAAGGTGCCTGGTTCAAACTTCAGGATGTTGGTTAGTTTGTCGAAATTATCTGTCATTTTTTTGAATATTTTGTTCGATTTTATCAATACATTAATATAAACATAAGTCTATTGAATGTCAACCACTATTAAAAATAGCCGAAGGTATTAGCTCCGGCTATTTCTTTTAATTATTTTTCCAGTAAGAGTAGATCCCTTTTTCTATTTCGTACTTTTCCATTCTTTGAATTGGTCTATCAGGTTGCTGTAATACCCAATTCCACATCTTTTGCAATCCATTCTCCAGTGAGGTTTCGTGCATGAAACCGAGAAGTTCCTGAGATTTTTGATGTGTGGCCCATGCAAGTTTTACCTCTTCTCTTTTTTCTAAATGGACAATATTTACTTTGGGGCCTTCAATACCCATAAATATTTCTGCTGCTTGTTTTATAGAAACTTCTTCGATACCTCCTAGATTTATTATTTCTCCAGAAACTTTTCTAGAGATTCCTGCCATATATAAGGGTTTTAAAGAATCATCTATGTAGCTAAAGGCTCTTTTTTGGTTACCATCTCCATAGATAGTAATATCTTTGTTTGCCTTTCTTTGTCTCATCCAGATACCGAGAACATTTCTATAAGGGTCCCAAATATTTTGATTAATACCGTAGACATTATGCGGTCTAATGATACAATAATCAAGCCCAAATTGCTCATGAGCATACCGTAAATCATTCTCGACTGCTAATTTAGCATTACCGTAAGGGTCTACTGGTTCGGGAACGTTAGATTCGGAAAAAGGAACTTTACCAGCGCCATACACAGCCATCGAAGATGTGAATACTAACCTTTCTACTGAATGATTGATACAGCAATTAATAACATTAGAAGAAGCTATGATATTATTCTTATAGGTATTTGTGCGAATGAAGGGTGAAAGACCCTCCGCAGCCATCGCCGCAAAATGGTAAACAATATCTGGTTTATAAGAATCAAAAATATTATCTAAAGAATCAGAACTTTCACTCAAGTCATGAAGCCAAATACTAGCGCCAGAAGGAACAAAGTCCCTTTGACCACCAGAAAAGTCATCTATACCAACAACGGTACCTAAATCATTATCTATAATATATTTGGCCAATCTAGACCCTAAAAGTCCACCTATGCCAGTTATTAAATATTTTGTATTCATTAATCTTCGCTTATTGTGTAACGGTTATAGACATATTTTGTTAGATCTACATCGTTTGGATTTTTTATCATTAATTCCATACCATACTCATCTTCATAATCAGCAGGTATATTTTCATATTCAGGTTTTAACTTTAGATCTACTACTTTTTGAAACCTTGAATATTCTACGTGGTGATGCCAACGTCCATATTTTTTTGTAATCTGCACAACATCGGGATGAGCATCTCTAAGTTCTTGTGCGAATTCTAAACGATTATTTGTATCTCCATATACTTCTTCAGTGTTACCACCTTTCATAGTTAGAGTAACCGTTTTTGATGCTGTGAAATTATTTGTGAGTATGGTGCAGTAACCTCTCTTCATCATATCGAGACTCAATTTTGTGTCTTCGTTGAATCTAGGAATCCATCGAATAACTCCAGATTTTACTTCAGTAGAACCGTATCGTGTTCCCATCGAGGTATGGTCCTTGGAAGGCTCGTAAACATCATTAGACAATAAGATACAGGAATATATTCTACTATTAATGTAGTAAGGAGGATATTCTGTAACAGCCATTACGAATGTTGTATAGTTAAACCCAGACATTTTTATATTATCATAGCGGTCCACAAAATCTTCGTGGGCTCTGAAAATTGCACCTGTTTTTACATGATACCTTAGATTCTTATGAACTCTTTTGAAGCCTTGGATATTATCATCAAGAATCCAATGTCTTTCATGGCCTTCTGATATTGAATGTTCCCATACCCAATTTCTAGCAGTAATACCACCCAAACCCAAGTTTGAAAATGGTAGTACTAGTAGTTTTTTAGGGTCTATTACTTTCGAATATTCTTCATATTCTTGTGGTTCTATTACCATCCTATAAGGGCATTTCATTTCATCAAGTGCTTTAGCAGTCTGTGGGCTATATGCACGACCTTTAGAAATAATGTAGATAGGGTAGCGGGGTATTCTGGCAGGAATTTCTGGTTTTATTCTATATTTCATCTATATCAGAATCTTTTGTGGTTTGGTCCTTTGTCAATGGTTTGGATAGCCATTCTTCTTTATCTTCGGTATCTACACATAGTAAATCAAACTCAAATGCTAATGTTCTATCGAGTTTAGGATGCCAGATTGATTTGGTTTTATATGAAAGTTGTTGCTCTAGCCTGTTTTGAAAATCTTTATAGTCTTCATCTGATGAAAACCTGACAATTATTTCCTTGAAACATTTTTTAGACTTTTGTTCATACGCAGGGAGAGCAAGCCACTCATCTCTCCAAGTTCTTGTTTTTTCATCTTCCCATAATACAGGACCCAGATGTTTTTTAGAGGTATCGGCCATTTTTATTTTATTTGTTAGTGTTATGTGTATATTTAGTGTACTGTAATATACGATTTTTATCGTACATTACAAAACAGAATTTTAATTACTCATAAGTTTCACGAGCAACCTTGGTTACGTAAGGGAACCTAGGGATATTATCCGGAGTTTTATTACAGAATTGAACCGTTGCTGTTTTGCCTATATAGGTATTTTTGTTTACTAAGTATTCAGCAGCATCTTCAAACGTACATTTTAAGTTAGAATTAAATTTCTTGCCTTCTTCATTTTCAAAACTAAAATAACCAGCAGTACCTTTTCTTTTTCCACGACCTTCACAAATATCTAAAATGATATATTCCTGATCCACGAAAACTTTATGCTTCATTAATGTCTTGGACCTTATCTGTTCGTACGGTCCGTCTGTTCGTACCATTTGACCTTCATAGCCATCTTTTGTATATGAATCAAAATTATCAGCAACATCTTTCTCATTGTGTAACGTAACAGTTTTTACCAATTTCAGTGACTTGGATGGCAACTCGGACTTATAAAATTCATGAAATAATTTTACTAGATTTGAACTTCTTTCGACAAAATTCCCATTATCTGAAGGATAGTCATAAATGTGGTATTGAATAAGTTCAGAAGATTCAATGAGATCCTCTGTTGTTGGTTTCGATTTTCTTGTCAGTGATATAATTTTATTGAAGTTTTCCTTAAATTCGTGGTTATATAATTCGCCATCAAAAACAGAATTAGGATAGACATCAAAAATAGGCGATAAAGATTCGTAGATATGAGGTGCTGACAGTATTGGTTTACCGTTTCTAGACCACATACCATCAATATTTACTATACACCTGATTCCATCTAATTTTGGCTGTGAATATAAAGGATAATTATTTTCATTTTTGGAAAAATCCCAACCAGAAGCAAGCATAGGAGAAAACCCAAAGTCTTTATCTATGGTTTCAATATTTTCTACATAGTTACCTTCTTTTTGTTTAGTTATTTTTCGCAAAACTACTCTTAGTGCTTGTTCTTCGTCTGATGTTGCGTTCAATTTACCCACGTTTACACCAGTTTCTGTAGTCCATGCACCTATAATTAATTTACCGCCTTTTTTACCTACGATAGTTCTATGTTTATTTCCTTCGAGTTCGATAGTCCATTCTTGGACAGACCCAGTTTTTGTTCTTTTATATAGTGTCGGATATTTCATTAGCCCATAGTCCTGTATTAGTGATTTTTAGTTTTAACGGATGCACAAAATTTTTCCATATATGATTGGTTTTTATACGCTTATCGTAACCAGCCACGGCATGCTTTTTATAGACAATTTCGTTTAAAATTCCTGGCCAAAGATCGACAGTATTAATCATTCTTTGGTTCCTGGTAGTAACATTATTATCTACGGTGCTGTCAATTTCATTATAACCGCCCTTGTTTACACCAGTACTCACAGTCGTAAAAGCAAATTTATAGAAACGAACAGTACAATAATTAGAAGTAAGGCATTGTAGTGTATAATCTAAATCTTCTACTGTGTCCATACGGTAACTGAACGGTGTTTGATTGTTTATCAAAACGCAGCCAAATGCAAAGGCGTTTACTCGATATTCATGGGCTGACATTTTATTGAAAGCACTAGAAGATAGACCAATTATGCCTATATTTGTGTATAGGTGATAAAAATTTTCTACTTTTTTAAAAACTTCATCGGGTATTGCTTTTCGATTCTTCCCACCTATAACTTCATAAATCATAGGTAAATCGTCGTCTAATTGCCAATGACATTTTTCTCCAAGATCTGTTGAGTAATTTTTAATAAAGGCACGAGCATAGCCAACTGACCCATAATCATTACCGCCTAGATTAATTACAGAACCTTTACCCCACGTAGCAACATAGTCATTATAATCTTGGTCTTCTACTACTAAACTAAAAGGAATGTTGTTTTGTTTTAACATTTTTGCAGTACATGAATCTGGACGGCCTTTAGAGGGTATGTAAATTTTATGCTTCATTTTGTAGGTCACTCATTCTATTTAGTTTTAAACCATACCGCACGAGTGCTATAGCACTAACTGCATCATAAATTTCTAACATATTATCTACACCGTAGTAATTGTATTCTTTTAATTCTTCTATTGCTGTATTCAGCCTAAGAATTTGAGCATTTACCTCTGTTTCGCTTTTATCGCTTGTGTTCATTGTGTTCATTGTGGTTGGAATTTTATTAATTTATCAATACATAAATATAAACATTTATAGCACTAATGTCAAATAAAGTTAGTATTTTGTATCAGAATCAACCCAGTTAGTATTTTAGTTGCTCAACGGAAACTTGATAACATCGCAAGACCGATAATCAGCTATAGTATAATCAAACTGTCCTGCTAAAATGTTTGAATGATTTATTTTTATAGTTGGTAGTATTGCGTAACCATCTCGGGAAAGTTGTTCATCAACACCAAGCATCTGATTTTCGTAGATATGAGTATCACCCAAATTACCTATTAACTCATCAGGCACCATACCTGTCTCGGCAGCAAATAATTCAAGAAGCATAGCATAACTTGCAATGTTGAAGGGCAAACCTAAAGGCGTATCTACTGACCGTTGATTCCAAAGAAGAGAAATTGCTCTAGTAGGTTTGTTGCCACTGCTGTTTGGTTTTGATGCTATATAATCTAGTTGCTCTTTTTTAGTTAGAACCCTAGTAAATAATTGAAAACCATAATGGCAAGGTCTCAAAGTCATTTCTTCCAATTTTGAAGGATTCCATGCGCTGACCATAATTGCTCTATCATCTGGATTATTTCGCAGTTTTTCTAGTACTTGTTTTATCTGATCTATACCATCAAAATTTTTCCACTGAGAGCCGTAAATAGGACCTAAATCCCAAATAGTATCATGGTATGAACTTGGATTTTTAGCAATGGTTTTCATTTGTTGGAGTGACAGTGGATTTGTACACCATTTTCTATAGTTTTTGTACCAATCACCGTCCCATATAGAAACGTTCATTTCCCATAAGTCTCTTATGTCTGTCGAGCCTGTTAAAAACCATCTGAGTTCATTCATGATAGATCCAACAGCCATCTTTTTTGTTGTCAACAAAGGAAACCCAGTTTTCATGTCATGTCTGAAAGTAACTCCAAATATGCTTTTAGTTTTTCCATTTCTAGTGTCTTTTTCGTGGCCTTGACGCTTTATGAGTCTAAGAATATCTGCGTATTGTGTATCTAATGGGTTCATTTTTTTTATAAGTGTGTGTGGTATTTTTAATAAACTTTGACAAAAGGTCCAAAGATGTTTCCTTTTTTCTGCGATAAATATGCCCACTGTGTAAGTAGGTCGGTTAGTTCGTTTTCTGATAACAAAGAAAAGCCGTATGCTATATGGAAACCCTGGAGCTTGGTACACAGTTCGGTCTGTATATAGGTTTCACTTTGTTCGCTAAAAATAGTTTCGAAGTTCTTAAAAAATTCATTTACATCTCGAACATTAGTATTAAAGTTCTTGTTAGCTTGAATTTTTTTGAACATCTTTTCATATAAAGTTCTATTTTTACTAAATTCTTCTAGGTTTCGTGGCATACTTTTACCTTGTGGAAAATTTAAGCCAGTAAAAGTCTTAAAAAGGTCGTTTCTGAATCTAGAAGGAACCTTACCGAATTCAGCACTTGCGCCTTTTAGTTTGTATGATACCTGGACATTGCTTAGAGTAGACTTTGGGTACATTCGTATTTGAACATTTATAACAGATTTTCCGTCGTAATATTGGTCGTAGTTAAGTTCATCGTTACTAAATTTATTACCAACCATATCAAATGCTATATTTAGTTTAAGTAACTTATATTCTTTTGGTTTCTCGTTCGATAAGTTTACCAGTTCGTAGAATGCTTTTTTCTTGGTCTTTTTTAGAGAAATACCTATTAATCTATCTTCAAAAAACATTTTTTTCATTATATCATTGAGCTCTTGTATGCTTTTAGCCTCTTTAAGGTCCTGTATGACCGTCGAATTTTTTATTAACCAGACATCAGCAGGGTTCCAAGCATCCTTTTGGGAAAATCCAAAGGTCTTTATTCTTTGTGTGATAAAATCCATGAAACCACCATCCCTATTGAATATGGTGTGGCGACCTATTTTTAGGTCAGTTTTCATTTTTTTAAATATTTCTTCTTGTGCTAAAAAAGATTCTTGCCATGTAGGTTGATTTACTAGGTCATTGTAAATTTCTACTAGTTTTGTCTTTTCTACTACTTTATTTTTGATAACCATTTCAATTATATACAGTGAACAAAGTTCCTGGTATTTGGTAGTGTTTGCATCGCCGACCCGAGCAGATGAACCTTTGACATTTTCTTTAGAAATATCTGTAAGTTTAATTCTTTTACCTTTTTTAGTCTTGAATAGAAATTTAAGACTACCACCAGACTTTACTATATCGGTAAGTTCTTGATTAGTTTTTGCTGCTTCCAATGCCGAAAGAACACTTTCAGGACATTCAAGTACTTCAAATGCTTTAGTATTTTCCAAGAGCATCGGTTCTTTTGCTCTAATTTTATCTATGAAAACTTGTTTATACTTAGCTTTTGCTAGGTCCTTTATAGTAAATATTGCCATACGTCTTTTATGTTATATTTACTAATATTTATATAGCTAACCAAACTACATTGATGGTCATTATCATCCAGGTTCATTTCCTATCCTAATGTTCATTTCATATCCTTAGGCATATAAGTTATTCAATGTTCATTAAGGACATTAGTTATATAAGTGTTCAAAAGAATTGTTCGTTTCACTCACAATATAAAAACTTTTTTTATGTTCCGCAAATTTTTTATGGTAAAAGGTTGTAAAACTAATGTAAAAGGTTGTAAACATAATAAACATAAGAAACCACCATGTGGAAAAACTATCTATGATACATTGCCCCACAACAACTTAGGGATGCTATATAACCCATAAAAACCCTTATTATATCAATACGCAAATAAGCAAGATTAAACTAAAAAACCTCAAAAATATAAATTCTTGAGGTCTTTTTTGATTTGGTTAGGTTAGGTTTGGTTAGTCAACAAATTTATATTCTACAGAACCGTCGGCATGTAGAGTATATAAGTAGCAGCCATAAGCGTATTTATTTTCCATATATTCAATGCCCCAACCTGTTTCTGTAGATGTGTCAAGATTAAATTCTTCAGCATCAATAACAGAGGAGCGAACCAATTGAGCAAATTTGTAGTTATTGTCTTCTCTACCAGTTTCAGCCCATTTGGTATTAAAAGATTTTAGCCAAGGTAATGTAGATTTAGGATCGCCATCGTAGTGTTTGTAAAGTTTTAATCCTTGCAAATCTGAAATTTTTATGTAAGATCGAGTAGCCATAATGTTTGTTTTATTCAATGTTTGTTTTATTCAATAGTTTGATTTATCAATACAATAATATAAACATAAGTCTATTAAATGTCAACCACTATTTTTCTATTTTCAAATTTCTATTTTCAAATTTCTATTTAGTCTAGGTATCATGCAGCATAAAACATTTCCGAGGATTGCCGAGACTTCAAGTACTTTATTCATTCATGGTAATATACGGATAATAAATTAAACCTTGACTAAACGAAACCTCATTGACTAAACTAAAAAACCCTAACATATATAGCTAGGGTCTTTGGCTATCTGATGGCTATCTGATGGCTATCCAATGGTATCAATTAGATGATCCAATACAAAACGAGATTTTATTTTACTAGATGTCGATTTAGAAAACATTGTTTTTAGTTTTCCCATGGTTACATTAGCTCCAATTGAATCAAGTGGCAGGTTGTTCTGTATATTCAACAGAGATGGATGCAGAACATAAGCAACATCGAAACCGTTGTTAGTAAAAACCTGGTATTTATTTTTTTTGAAGGTGTTATGGATATTATATTGGTCATTTACCACTTTCGGATTAATAGGTTTGCGGGTATTAGTACTATTGTCGTATTTGTAACCGTAATAATCTAGATGTAACCTATGGGAAATGTGCATAATAATTACCTTAGAACAAGAATCTATCTTAATATAATCATAGAGGTCCTTTGTTTCGTCTGTGTCAAAAGTTTTATAAGATTTGGTGGTTTTTATTGAGATTTTTTTACCGCTTTCTAGGTCAGTGTAGCGACCATTGTCATAACCGTCAGTCAATATCAGAGCAGAAGTTTTCTCTAGTTTGTTTTTAATTTTAGACTCTTTGATTATTTTATTCAATACCGGCAAAGCTGCATTAAGTGGTGTTCCGTACAAGCCAAATGCTTCGATATTATATTGGCCTAATGTTCTAGATCCCCAGTAACTCAAACTCTCACCTATAATACTCTTAAGCACGTAGACGTTATTGACTTCTTGGGTAAAATTAGCGGCCTTTTTTGAACCAGAAAATAATGTCAATAATGATAGGCTTGGAGTTGAGATATTGCCGCCATTTTTACAACGGATAGGCTGTAGCTGACGGTCGTGACCTAATTTGTTTCTTTCATTCGTGAAACCGTACGCTTCAAAATGAATTCCTGCCTTGCGACAGAATAGAGCAGTGTTTAACACCTGATCCAACATGGAATTAAATTCTTTCCTAACAGAGCCTGACCAGTCAACAAGTGCATAAATTCCGTGGTTTTTCTCGTCTTTTGTGTCCATACCCGTGAGGAATATGTTATCATTAAACTTGTAGGAATGAAGTTTTTTCATATCCAAAGAACCCATTTGAGTTTCGGATATGTTTCTGTAATTTTTAGCAGCCTTTTTTAGTTCGAATTTTTTTACCATATAATTGGTAATTTTTGAATTGTTTTTTATGTATTCATTAGTAGCCTTTTTATAGTATTCATTAATTTTTGTGTAATCTCCTTTGCCACTTCTGAGTAAATCATGTATAGTTTGTGGGGATACTATTATATTATCAAGGTCTATATCAATATCAGTATTATTTTTCACAATATAAGCGTTTCTGTTTGACTTAGAATTTCTATCTTTTTCATGGTTAATAAAGGCTTCATTAATATTTTTTTGAGTAATTATATCCAGATCAGTGGATATATCATTACCTTGTGAACCTTCAGAACCTTCGGAGTTTTCTTGTGAACCTTCAGAACCTTCTGAGTTTTCTTGTGAACCTTCAGAGTTTTCTTGTGAACCTTCATTGCCTTCAGAACCTTCAGAACCTTCAGAACCTTCTGAGTTTTCTTCTGAACCTTCAGAACCTTCTGAACCTTCTGAGTTTTCTTGTGAACCTTTACTTTTTTTATCGGATTTGTCTAATTTGTTCTTTTCGTCTATTGCAAACTTTAACAATTCACGAGAAACTTGGATTGTGTCTTCAAATGTTTGGGTATTTTCTAATTTGTCTACGAATATTAATTCAGCGTCAGTGAAAGGTACATCGAGTGTATAGTTTCCTTTTAGCTTTGCGTTGATGTTTAGCCTATCGAGTACATTGAGATACTCAATTTCGTCAGCGGTAACTCCAAAAAATCCTGATTCGAACAGTTCGGTATATCCCTTTACAAAGTTTCTTTTAAGACCTGGATATTGTTTTTTTATCATCCGTTCTATTCTTGCATCTTCAACAACATTCAGGATAGACATCATGGACGGATGTAGGTTCACAAGGTCTTTTAATTCAGGATGGTTAGGTGTCCATAGGGCATGGGCAACTTCATGACCAACAAACATATCATAGACTTCAGAGGACATCTCAAGAAAGATAGGAAGTTTTAATAACCGAGTACTCACATTGAATGAAGCAGTAGTTGCGTTAATGTCGTGAACAACTGAAATATTTTCAGTTGCGAGTAGTTTGGCGAGGGTCGTTTTATTCATAGAAATGTTATATCAATGTTTGATTTATCAATAGTTTGATTTATTCAATACATCAATATACACATAGTTCTATTGAATGTCAATAGGTCCGTGAAAATAAAAAAAACCTAAGAGTATCAGTCTTAGGTTTTTGAAACATTGATATAAAAAATTTATAGTTCAAATGTACCTTCTTTTTTCTCAAATTCCTCAACATCAACTCCAGCATCAATTTTAGAATAAAGGTCGATAAACCCACTTTTTGTTTCGTCATCAAAGCGATTCACGCAAAAAGTAAGTGCCTCAAGTTTATTTCCAAAAATTGAATAGGCCTTAGCAATATGGGTTAACCTTCTGGTCGTAATAAGCTCATCAATGCCGCCATCGTAGAATGTTTTGCGAATAATGTCTGCCCAGTTTATAAGGTGGCCTATGAATTCCGACTCATCGTTCATTGATAGCATCTCGAAATGGTTCGTTAGAATCTTTGTTTCAATAGACTTAGTAGGATAAGATTGTTCTACTGTTATTGGAAACCTTTCCAGGAATGCTTCGTTCATAACATTGGTACCAATGAAGCGACCATCGTCTGAACCTTTACCTTTTGTATTAGCGGTGGCAATTACATTAAAACCTTCAGCAGGGAAGACAACTTCGCCTGTATGTTTGTTTAGAAATGGTTTACCTTCTAGTATTGGTTGCAAGCACATCATTTTGTTAGACCCTAGATCAATTTCGTCTAATAATGCGATTGCACCTCGGCGCATGGCAATAACAACAGGACCATCCTGATAAACAGTTTCCCCATTGATAAGTCTAAAACCACCAAGTAACGCAGCCTCATCTGATTCAGTTGTAATATTAATTCGGATCATTTCTCTTTCAAGGTTGGCAGCTGCTTGTTCAACCATAAAGGTTTTTCCATTACCCGAAAGACCCGTTACAAATATTGGGTAGAAAAGTTTTGATTTAAACACCTTGACCATTCTTCTGTGGAAGCCGTGACCTACAAACATCGGGTCCTTCTGTGGTACGTATGATTCAGAGTTTGAAGAAAGCACCTGAATTTTTTGTGCTGTAGTGTTTGATGTAAACGACTGGTCGTTTTTTGGTCCTGTAACAAGAATAGGTTTTTCGGAGGTTCTGAAATCGTATTGGTTTCTGCCTACTTTTGCTTGTTGAATTAGGGAATATATTTTTACGTCTTCGCCTATGTTAGCTTTTGTCCAACTTTCGATAGCGCCAAGTTTTAAAGGGCCTGAGTTTGAAAATTCAGTTTTGAGTTTTTCGTAAATTTCATTTTTATTCATAGCAATGTTTGATTTATCAATGTTGTTTTTTATTCAATACATTAATATAAACATAAGTCTATTGAATGTCAACCATTTTATTAGTCAACCATTATAAAGTTTTAATATGTGTCTTCATGCCTCTGAAACACCTATTTCTTCATCAGAAACTCTTCGGCATTATGGGTGTCTAGACCTGTATATGTGTGTATTAATCTACGCAGATCCAAGCCGCATTGGCTAGCCATTTCAAAACGACTTTCAAAATCCATGTTGTCATATTCTTGGTTGTCATATAATTTATCCATCAAGGCTGCTTGGAATATAAGTATAGTATTCATAAAGTCTCTGTTACTATAATTTGGCTTTTTAGCACCACCTTCACTTGCATTTTGATCTAAAATATCAGATGCAATAGTTTCTAATTCCTCGTTGTATGTTCTCATTTGTTAGAAGTTGAGGTGTTTGTATTTTTTAAATTCCATGATTAATTGTAGTTTTTTTGTTATTAAAAAAGCATATAACAATAAATATGAGTAATAGCTTCACTTGGCTTAAAGCCATCTTTTGCAGGTTATTAACATTGTTTGCCATCCGAAAGGGTTATCTTGTCTTTTTACCGTTGTAATTAATAACTACAAATTCACGAGGTACTCTTTCATTTGTAAAATGTCTTCATAATAATCATCAGCACCATCATTATTTATAGTGTTTATTAACTCTAATTGCTTATTAACACAAAGCAAAGCTATTTCTTTACATCTACTTTGTGTTGTTTTATTATGTTGGTCTAACTCATAAATCTCTTGCATTATTTTCTTTGCTTTTTCTATTGGTGTCATAGTCGTACTGGTTTTAAGGTGTTTATCAATGTTTGATTGTTACACAACATACACATAAGTCTATTGAATGTCAACCACTAATTTTGCAACTTTTTGTCACAAATTTTGTCAACTTTTGTGACAGAATTTTGTAACAAATTTAGCAAATATTTGTTACAGTTCAACTTCTGTTTGTAACAAAATAAGCAACTATTTTCAACTTTTTGTCACAAATTTTGTCAACTTTTGTGACAGAATAAACATCAACCACGGTCACCACTCATCAGTTAGTTTGGCCCGAGACTAAGAAATGTCTACTTTTGCTTGATATAGTATCAACCTTTCTCTTTTTAATTGATTTAGTTGCTCAACATTAATTAGAATCTCTTTGCTTTCGGCAGAGTCTGGGTCTATTTTAGTAAGGCAAATCAATTTATGCAGTTCCTCTAAAGGCATATCCCGTACTAATGTACAAGCTAAATCTCGGAATATTCGCTCATCTGTAAGACTTGTTCTATCTTGTAATTCATTCGATACTTTTACTTCGCTTATAGTTTTCATTTTTTTATATTTAGTTGTTTAAAGTTTATGTATTTAGCGTTCAGTTTCCTCATAGCCCGACCCGATATTCAGCCGATAAATTCCAGTACACTTCTGATGTATATTCATCCTCATATTCTGTCAAAGGCAGTACCTTTTTAAGTTCTAGCTCGACGTATTGAGCGAGTTCTATTTCCTGCCCACATGGCCACAATTCATAGCTGTGTTGGTACTCAGTACCCGACCCATGGTCGAAGCTTTCATCTACCCTAACCGTTTTTGTGTCGGTATGGTTGTTTATTTTTTGTGCTATAAGGTAAAGCAACTCGTATATTTCCTGGTATATTTTATCAGTCATAGGTCAACCTCATTTCGTGCTACCGCTTGCCCGTGTGATTTTAAATCTTCTTGAATATCGGAGATTCCGGTGCAGATAAATTCGGCACTAATTGTGCCTTCTAGAACACGAATCTTTAGTCTTGTTAATCTGTTATGTGCTTCTTCAAGCATATCAATTACTTTTACTTTTTCTTGTTTAGTCATTTCGACTCCTTCATTTTAAGTTGTGTGGTTTTCATAGTTTGGTTTGATACAATTAGTAAAATACATTACCTGCAAATTCTGCTAATTTAATTAAGTTGTTTAGTTCTGTTTCGTTTAACTTATTCAGTTCGTCCTCGGTAAAGCATTTGCCTATTAAGTAACTTGAGTCATAATAATTTTCAGAACGGCCCATACTATTCCTAGCAGTCGATTTAGTTCCTAAAGCATCTTTGATGTCTTCTAAAATTTCGTTTTTATTCATAACCTTTAATGTTTGTTTTATCAATGTTTTATCAATGTTTGATTTGTTGTTACACAATATACACATAGTTCTAATGAATGTCAATAGGCTAATGAAAATAAAAAAACCTAAGAGTATTAGTCTTAGGTTTGTTGTGTTAATTTAAAATTTCTGTGCTGTAAAGTCGCCACGCACCATACCATAAACGTTAGCAACAAGGCTACTTTTCGTTTACCATATAGTAATACTTCAATAGTTCTTCTGCTAATGCCGTTTTTCCTCTGAAACAATTATCACAATAACAATCGGCATTATTTTTGGCAATCTCTATTGCCGTTTCTTCATCTACTGTCACATTGGGGTTTCGTAAATCGCTGTAACATAGGTTTTCTTTTATTCGCTTAAGTGTCATCATAACATTCTCGTTTTTAAAACTACTCATTTGCTAACAATATGTATAGCAAATAAGCCAGTTAAGTTATTGTTTATTAATTTTTAGTGCTTGGCTTACTTGCCATACACACACCTATAATGAATTTGAAGAAAAGAACTTACTTACTACATTATATCTACTTGGGTTATAACTTCTAAATCCGTCACCTATATAACCATAGTCTTTTACTTTTCTATAAAGTACTTTATTTGTTTTAGGGTTTATTATTTCATACCCTTTAAAGTGGTCACACCCTACTATTGGTAAGTTTCCTACTTCTCGGTAATTATAACCTTCTATTTGTTTCATCTCTTTAAAAACCAGTTTAAAGTACAGAAGTTGTTTATAGAAAAAACGCATTTTTTCTTTTTGGATTAGTTTGTTTTGTGCGCTTATGGATAAACTTTGCATATCGCTCTCCTCGTCTCAATCCAATCTTCAGCATCAGTTTTTCTGAAAAATACCAAATCATCACCATTCCAATCTTTAAATATTCCAGATACCCATTCAGAATGATAATTACAATAAGTTTAGAAACTTATGTAAAATTTGTCAGCAATTGGCACCGGCTTGTAGTTTTGTTCCATCTTTTTTAAATTAAAAGTCAAGTACATTTTCAAAGCATTCATTTTCTACACAAAGTTTTTTAGCTTCCATAAAAGTGTGGCATCTACCAACGTACCTTTGGGGTGTATTATTTTTAAATACTTCATACTTACCTATAAGTTTTGGGTGTTCTGATTCTTGGATAAAGCAACCTTTGTAAAGCCACACTCCGCATTCTATTTGTTTTATATCCATAGTTTTGTTGTTAGTTTAGTTAGCGGTCATTGCCTAACTACTTTCAATCCCGCTTCATTTACGCATTGCAAAATTCTATCTGCAATATTGTCGCATTGTTCAACTGTAAGGTTTCCCGTCGCATAAAGAGCCTCTTGAAATGGCGCTCTTATCTCTTCTAAATCCGGGGAAGAACCACTACCATCGGGTTTAGTTAGTTTAGTTAGTTGCTCTGCTTCTGCATCTTTTAAGCCTCTTTCGTAAGCTTCTAATTCTAGTTCATCAATCCAACACTCTACTACTACTTGAGGTTTGTTTATTCTCTTTGCCAATTCGTTTATTAAATCTGGGTTTTTCATAATTGTCTAATGTTAATTTTCTAATGTTAATTTTCTAATGTTAATTGTCTAATGTTAATTTTCTAATGCTAATTGTCTAATGCTAATTGTCTAATGCGCCCAAAAGAAGCATTCCGGCTATCAGTATTACTAAAAAGTTTAGAATTCATAATGTCTATTGCCTAATGTCTATTGCCTAATGTCTATTGCCTAATGTCTACGATAGTGCTTCGTAATCTATTAAAAAACGTTTTATATTTTTAGGCTCACCGTATTTCGCATTTGGACTCCACATACCTACTTTCTGATAGAATTCGTGTCCAGTAAATCCGTTTGGAGGAAATGTACAGAGGTTCTTAAATCCTTCATGCCATTTTATAAATCCACTCCCAGTATGACATCGGATGCCAAACTCCTGCATTATTTCTTGTATTTTAATGTGGTTTTCTTCATTTATCCAAAAGAAAGCGTTTCTTAAATACTCGTTTTTAAATTCTTGCTTTGTCATTATATTTTAAATGTTTGATTTGTTGTTACACAACATACACATAGTTCTAATGAATGTCAACCAAAGTTTTCAACTATAGCAAATAGCCTATCATTTTTTAGACCTCAGTTGATAGAACCTTTTTCACAAGTTCAGTGTATTCGTCTATGTTGTGAGTTTTGACTGGAAAGGTCTCGAAGAACTCTTGGTTTCCTTGAGCATCTAAGCCCTCGACAGTCATAAGTAGTCCAGCTTCGTTTTCTTCTGTTTCTGGGCCGTAGACAGGATTCACGTAGATACATTTTCCTTTACTGTTTGCCCAAAATAAAAGGTTGGTATTAGGGTCCTGATCTGCAATATAACCATTAATTTCCTTGTCTTCAAAATGTAATAGAAGAGAATTTACAAAAGGTGTGTTCAGTTTAGCCATGGAGTTTTTATTAAAATGTTTTATTAACGTGTTTTATAACCAAATCAATAAATGTGTGGTGTTATCAAGCACATTCATTTTCTTATCTTGGTCGTCTTTGTTGTATAGAAAATCCCTTGATTCCTTGTTGGACATTTGTTCGTTATCAATCAAGGTGTATTGATCCGTGTTGAATAATAAGGCTCTAATTTCTCGGATTGTTAGTGATTTTATAGTAGTTTTCATGGAGTTTCCTTTAAGAGTTTTTGTCTAGGAATGGAATAGTTTTTCCATTAGCTCTGAAGTTTCTTTTGACAATTTTCTTGACTTTGAAGCCGGATTTTTTGTAGTCTTCAAAAGCATCAGAAGCATCTACGTGGTTAATGAATACAAATTTTCTGTAAAAGGTGTTCGTGAGAATGTTCGTGAATGTTAGTGTTCCTCTACCGTCAAATGAAATGTTGTGGTCTGTAGTATTTGGAGTTTTCATAAGTTCCTTTTTGTCAATGTTTGTTTTGTTGTTACACAACATACACATAGTTCTATTGAATGTCAACCACTGTTTACAACTATTTTTAAATTACTATTTTTAAATTACTATTTTTAAATTACTATTTTTAAATTACTATTTTTAAATTACTATTTTTAAATTACTATTTTTAAATTACTATTTTCAAATTACTATTTTCAAATTTCTATTTTCAAATTGCTACTAGGGTTTCCACCAAAGAAATTACTACACATATCAACAAATTCTTTTGTTCCAAATGCAGGCAGCCCATTAGCAATTAACATACTGCTAAAATCATTGCCGTTTTGTGCATTATCTTCTGTAACATTTTCTTTTTCTGTGTTTGTCTTGATATTACCTACTATTTGAGTTTTCATAAGTTCCTTCAATGTTTGTTTGTTTGTTACACAACATACACATAGTTCTATTGAATGTCAACCACTATTTTAACTATACCAATAACCACATCATAAGTGAACTTTATTAGTAAATGTTTTAGGCTTGTACCAGCAAAATTGTATGGTTAAGCATACATATTTCCTTTTCTCGTATGTTGTTCCAAAGAGCCTACTAATTTGTATCTGAGGCTTTTCATTTCATTTCCTTCTTTCCCTTTAGTATGAACCTGCATACTTATTTCTGTAGGAGTCCCATCGTTTTCTTCCATACCACTAAGGGATATAACCTCTGTAATTTGTATAACTTGATTCTGTTCTTTTTCTACAATTAAAAATGGATAGTTAAAGGATTCAGCTTTGAATTCCTTGATTTCCTTTTCTGTAAAATATTTGTTGGTATTAAATGTACTCATGGCTTCGTTTGGTTTGGGTTTATCAATGTTTGATTTGTTGTTATACAATAATATAAACATAGTTCTATTGAATGTCAACCACTGTTTACAATTATTTTAAAAAACTTTTGGCCCCTCCATACTATCAGTAGACATGGTTCCGGATGGTTTTCCCTAGGGATAAGTCTGATTTATTCATGTCATCAGAACAGAACTATCAGTAGACATGGTTCTTGTGGCTACCTTGAGGTTTCTTGAGGTTCTAAAGTCTGTGGCCCCTCCATACTATCAGTAGACATGGTTCCGGATGGTTTTCCCTAGGGATAAGTCTGATTTCTATTTCGAATCCAAACCCACCCACGAGAACTATCAGTAGTCATGTGTATTTCATCGAACCACGTTTCTAAACGAACTAGTCGAGGATCTATTGGTGGTTTCTCTGAGCTGTGCTAACTGTATGGACTGTGGGGTTTTTGTTTTGGTGGGTTTTGGGCTGCTTTGAGCTCCATGGTTGTTCTAGAGGTTTCCTGGGGGTTTCCTAGGTTGTTCTAGAGGTATCCTAGGTTGTTCTAGAGGTATCCTAGGTTGTTCTAGAGGTATCCTAGGGG
>Ga0222629_1000137_pt1 | contig 28447 bp, 47 predicted proteins | sample AntAcemetagenom1_FD_179847 | JGI IMG/M metagenome (GOLD analysis project Ga0222629, IMG submission 179847) | Saline water microbial communities from Ace Lake, Antarctica - #1 | ecosystem: Environmental > Aquatic > Non-marine Saline and Alkaline > Saline | place: Antarctica: Ace Lake | collected... | reverse complement strand
CTGCTTTTCGTTTTTTGGAAATGTTCTAATTCCATTTAAAAAAATAGTACTTTTTTCTTCTGCCATAATTATTTTAATTTAATTTGATTATCGTTTATTTTTTGTAATACTTCGCATATTGCCTCAGACGAACCGGTTATTGTTATAGAGGCTTGCGTAACGCTTTCATATATAACCTCCAAGTGGTCTATTGTTGTGGTTTGGCTCATAATGAAAACGCGGTATTTAATTGATTTTTGTATTCTTTTTTCATTCTAAATGATTTAATTACGTTTTCAGCTTGTTTGGCGTTACCTTTTAAAGCCGCAGTCAATTCATTTTCTTTAAGCCATGGCCGGGTATCTTCTTCGTATTTTTTTTGAGGCTTTTTTATAGCCTTTATTTCACTTGAATCCGAACCCTCTGGTAAATCTTCACCGGCATATATGTAATGGCCCAAACCAAACATTGCAAAGTTCTTTACTAAGCATCGCATAATCGTTTTATTGACATCAAACATTGAAGCCGCTTCAACTTCTTTTTGAACATCTGGCGCACCATTCCAACCTTTAACCATATAATTATAAGGCAATGCCTTCATGGCTTTATTAGCGCCATTCATAACGGGCAGCCACATTTCCAAAGTTTCGCCTTCAATAGTTACTGAAGTGCTGCATAAATAGCCTAAAATCGGATCTTCAATATATGGCTTGTTTGTTAATGGGTCTTTGTACACTTTATATGACGCGTTTGGATATGCTTTTTTAACCTCGGCCCACGCCCACGCCCATGACAAATAATTTAAGCCTTGCTTTTGCTCTACTTTGTCATTTACGTTAATGGCAGATAGCGTTTCAAATACTGATTTTGTTTCATTCATAATATTTTGGTTTAAGTTGTTAAACAGTAATTTCTAATCCTAATTCCCTAAGTTTTTCAACATCTAAAATTGTTAATCGCTTAGGATCGTCTAATTTGCTTTTTAAAGTAGGCATAGTAACACCTAAATGTTTGCAAATATCCCTTTTTAATAATTTTTTGAATTTAATTTGATCTTTTAAAGTCATGTTATATATATTTTATACAAAAATAAAAAATTATTTTTAATATAAGCTATATTTTTAAAGTATTTTTTAAAAAAAAAGATGGGCAGCAACTTAAAAAGCTACCACCCATCAGGCAAACAAAAAAGGAATCTTAATTAATTATACACTAAGGGCAGAAAGTAAATCCGGTATCAATAATAAATCCTGCGTTAGGCGTTTCTACTGTTGTTTCACCTTGTACCGTATAAAATTCTGATCCAACTCTAACTCTATCGTGAATAAAAAGCGTTATTTCGCTTGCCGTTTGTTGGCTTCTCCAATTTGTAGTTGTGTCAGAACATTTAGTCAATAAAATATATTTTATGCTATAATCAGGGCAAAAAGCCTGCCCGGTATTTGTTACTGTTCCAACATTATTTCCAGTTGTTGTTGTTCCGCTTACGGTATAAAAGATTGACCCAACTATAACTCTTTCGTTAATAGAAAGAGTTATTTGTGTAGTTTCTTGCTGTGTTCTCCAACCGGTGCTACTGTCTGAGCATTTTGTTAGGGAATAATAAACCGGCTCTGATGTTGGGCAACCCGTTTGGCCGGTATTGGTTACCGATCCAACACTACTTCCCGTTGTTGATGTTCCGGTTACTATATAGCTTTGAGCGCCAACCGTTACCCTATCGTTTGTATTAAGGCTTATTTGAGCGGTTGTTTGTTCGCTTCGCCAACCTCCCGTATTATCGCTACATCTTTCTAAAGTGTAGTAGAAAGGCGTTGGAGCAGAAGGGCAACCAGTTTGTCCGGTATTTGTTACCGTTCCAACGCTTGTTCCGCTTGTTGTGGTTCCAGAAACCCTATAATCGTCACCAACGCCATTTTGAACCCTATCGTTATTAGATAGTGCAATTGCGCTTGTTTGTTGTTCTGTTCGCCAACCGGTGCTTCCATCTGAACATCTAATCAATGAATAATAGTTTAGCGTAGGAGTAGAAGGACAACCAGTTTGACCCGTTGTTGTAACATTTCCAACGCTTGTTCCCGTTGTTGTTACTCCAGTCACTATATAATTAACGGATCCAACCGCAACCCTATCGTTGTTAGAAAGTGCAATTTGATTATTTTGTTGGGCGGTTCGCCAACCGGTGCTTCCATCTGAACATTTCTGTAAAGCATAAAATTCATTTGCCGGTGCGCTGCACTCGGTTACGCTTTGAACCTCACCCACTCCGCCACTAATAGTAAAGTAAAAAGCATTTACCATTAAATAGCTTCCATTTACTAAAGGACTTGTTGTGTTTGCCGTTGTATAAACAAGATCGCCAATTGTCGGATATGTTCCCGCTCCATCGTGATAGGCTGTAATGTCTGGCACTTGTTCGCATGGATTTGGAAACGCATTGTTAGACCTTTGAAAAGATGTCAATTCTACCGGAACCGGGCAACCAAATAAACCGGTATCGGTTATTGTTCCAACCGTTGAGCCAGTTACGCCTTGTCCTATAATAGTATAATTTACCAAACTTGAATCTTGAACCCTTCTGTTATTGCCAAGCGTTATCTCATTTGTGTATTGCGCCGATCTATACCCGGTACTGCTATCGCTACATTTTTGTAATAAATAAAAGTTAAGACTAACAGTACATGTATCGTCTACATCAATTAAATTAGCATTAGGCGGTACGCTTGGCCTTGTGGTGGCGCAAAAGTCGTTGCCATCGCTATCAGCTTGTAGCGTAACCGTTTGAAAAGCCATGTCACAATCGTAATAAGAATAAGTGATTGAATTGTTTTGATCGTCATTTTGAACCCTATATGTCTTGCAATTAGTAATAAAAGGAATTGAGTAGCTTATTTGATTTGCCTTAAAATCAATAACCGCATCTATTAATTGGTTTCCTAAATGCGCCGAAAAATCATAAATATTTGATTTTACATTAAATTTTAAAGTGTCTATTACTAGCGGCAAAGTTTCAACTAAATTTACAAATTCAATTTTTAACCTATTATGTAAAAAAATAGGTATTTCGTTGTTTAACTTCTTAATGCTTCCATCGTAGCGTTGTATTTTAACCCTATTGTCATTTATCCTTTGTTGTGCTGCCAAATCTTCTATGAAGCGATAGTTTATATCACTAGACCTTTTAAACATCGGCAAAACGCCTTTAAATTCATCACCAACCGGAGCCATGTAGCCCTTTAAGAATTGATTAAAAGTACTTCCCTGGTATATATCTTTGTATTCTAATTTATTAGTAAGTTTTTTTGTCGTTGTTTGAGTTGTTACCGTTTCTAAATCTTCGCCACTGAATATAAATTTTTCCGGCTCTGCCGTTGCGGTTTTGACATACAATAGATTTTTCCAATTAATTATGGAACCACCTAAATACATAGCTACATGAAAAGGCGAAGTTGTGGCGGGTTGCCCAAAATTTACAATAAAATTATGCGGCAAATATCCGCTTGTAACATCTGTAATATTATAGGCAATTTCTTTATTGTAAGTAAGCCATTCACCCCTTCCGGCGTAATTAAATTGATTTGTAAATTCGCTGCTTTGCCATTCGTTTGTTTGGTCATTAAAATAAAAATCTTCAAAATCGCTAGTTGGCTCACCTTCCGAATAACGTCTAAATGTTGCTAATAATTGATAAGGAACCGAATAAGAAGCTATTATTAATGGATAGCCTCCATTTTCCATCTGAAGAACAAAAGAAAAATCAAAAACAGAATCCAAATAAGGCTTTGCCCCGGAATAAAATTCATTTTGTAAAACACGTACAAAAGCTGAATCCGTACCTATTATTTTAATTGATTGGCCCCTTATTCCGTTAGTAGAAAGTTCTACATTGTTAGGATCAATAAATGACCAATTTTCAAATCCATCTTCAAAATTTCCGTTTGGAATAAAATTAATTTGCTCAGATAATAATACTTTGCTTTTTACCTCAATTACGCCGCCGCTAGTTTCTTTAATTAATGTTTCGCTTACGGGCAACCCTTCAGTTGGAATACTTATAAATGTATTTTTAATTATATTTTCAACGTAAACGCCTTCGCTATTGTACCTTCTATAATCTATATTTTCTAAAGAAGTTATGTCGGCATTATTAATAATGTAAAAATCTAAATCAGTTTGAAATATTCGGCAGTTAAAGCCGCTTAAAATTGAAAATAAAACCTCTGAACAATTGTATTTATAGGTGTTTTCATCTGTATAAGTACTTGTGTTAATTGTTAAATCTTCAAATACATTCGTAACCGCCGCCGCGTTTTCTTCTTTTAAATCTGTTTTAACATAAATATTGTACGTTAAACCCGTTTCTAATAGTACTTTATGTAAACACTCCCAAAGTGTCACCTCGTTGTTAGGTGTTAAAGGAAAATCAACTCCTTTAAGCAATCCCAAGCCATCAACCGCCTTAAAACTTACATTAAAGGGCGTTGAAGTAATGCTTTGTTCGTATGTATCTTGTATTAAATAGCCTTGCCAAAAGGCCCTATAATTGTCAGATGTAATACCTTGTTGCCAACCAACTGAATAATCGTTCCAATTTTCTGCAATTGTGTTCCAAACCTCGCTTTCATCGCCCCAATAGTCATTTGATAATTCCCAATTTTCTGTTTTATCTTCCCAAAAAGGAACGCGCGTTTCTGCATAATAAACTTTAACTAAAAATTCTCGTTCGTCAAAATCGTAAAAATCTTCATAAACAACAAAATCCGTTTGAATTAAATTCACTTCGCAATTTGAAGCAATTAACGGGTCGTAAAAATCATTATTTTGCTCCCATGACAAAACAACGGGGCTTCCGGTTCCAATTAAAGGAAAAACCGTATCTGAATAATCTTTTTTTAATATTTCTAAACGCCTTTTATTGCCTTGTGCATCTGAAAAATCTAAACGATATTTAACGCCGTATGCCATAACTTACTTTATTCTCGATCTTGTTTTTTCTGCTTTTTGTAAAAGAACAACTAAATCTTGGCCGTTAATCCTAAATTCACCCGTTACGTTTACATTACTATTGCCGCCATTGCTACCTATAATATTCTTTAATTTATCCAAAGGCGCTATAACTTCAGGATTTGATCTTGCACCGGGATATTCACCAACAAGACCCATTGTAGGCCCCGAAACAATACCGCCATCTGCAAAAGCTGAAAACCCTCCACTTTGAACCCTTGTAGCCAATCCAGTTAATACGGTTCCTAAAGCTATCGCAGCTATTCCGGCAACCAATCCTACTCCGGGTATTGCAAAAGTTTTAGCCAAAGTAGAAGCCGCAACCGCCGCCGCTCCCATTTGTTGTAATAAACCTCCTAAAACGCCTAAAATTGCACCGGCTAAAGCCCCCATCATGTTTTTTCCTTCAACTATTGCACTAGCTAATGCCATTCCCATAGTTTCTGCTATTTGCCCAAAATTTATTTCAAAAGCAACTTTTAAATTTTCTGTTCCTTTTTTTATCGTTTCAAAATACGATAGCGCTTGCGTTGTGCTTTCTTTAAGCGCGTTGGTGTCTATTCTTAATCCAAATTTATTGACATCAAAAAGACCCTTAAACAATTCATCGCGCTTGCGTTGTGCTTCCTCACCGTTTATTACTTCTACATTTTCAATTTCTAGTCTAGGCGTTATAACCGTTGCCGCTGATTTGCTTTTTTCAGGTGCATTTGGCATTAAAATAGTTTTGTAATCTAAGCCGTTTCCTCCCTTTTGACCAATAGCAGAGGCCGCTGCATTTGCCGTTGCCGCTGCATCTACAATCTTTTTGCTTTCTTCAATAGCCAACCTTCCGGCAATAGACAAAGGAGCGGCTATACCGCTTAATGAGGTTTTTATTTGCTCCCAAGTGCTTAAACTAGGCGCAATTTTATTTGCAGCAACTAAAAAGGCAACACCCAAAGCCGTAACCGCTGCCGCTGCCGCAATAAATGGATTTGCCAATAAAGCGGTATTAACAGAAACAATTGCAACTCTCAAACCCGCCAAACCTTTAGCCATTAAACCAATAACAATAAGCAGAGGCCCAATGGCCGCAGCAATTCCAGCAATAACAACTATTGTTTTTTTTCCTTCTGGACTTAGATTTTTGAAACCTTTTAAAATGCTGTTTAATTTAGTTACAACCTTAGTAAATAAAGGTAAAATTACCTCGCCAAATAACGCGCCCAATTCCTTCATGCTTTCTTGAAAAACTCGCATTTGGTTTGCGGCCCCATCTGAAGTTCTTGCAAAATCGCCAATTGCATTTTCAGATTTAGCCATTACAAAGGCGTAACGCAATTGTACCTTCTCGGCTTGCGTAAAAGATTTTATGTTTTTTAATGTACCTTGTTCAAGTGCAAACTGCGCTAAATTGGCTTCGGTCATTACAATACCAAGGCGCTTTAAACTTTCGGTTTCGCCGGTAAACACGCCGTTAAGCGCGGTTGTAACTTCTTCAATGTTCATGTTCTTAAAAGAAGCTAAATCACCAGCCAATCCCACTAAAGAAGTAGATAATTTTGCGGCTTCGGAAGTGCTAACGCCCATTGAAGTGGCCATATCGCCAAACAACGCTGCCATGTCTAGGGCCGTACCCTCGGCAATACCAAAACTTTCTAAAGTTGTTTTAGCAAAATCTCGAACCTCATTAGAAGAACCTTTAAAAGCTACATCAACTTTATTAAGGCTTTCTTGAAAATCGGAAGCCATTTTAATTGCAGCGCCCCCGGCTAATATAATTGGAGCCGTTACAAAAAGGCTCATTGATTTGCCTATTTTAGTCGCTGAATCACCAAAAGATTTTAATTTCTTTTCAGCGGCGTTTAATGAAGCGCTTAATTTAGTAGCGTCACCGGTTAATATTACCTTTAATTCATTTGATGCCATATCTAAAAATATATTTTACAAAAATAACCAAAAAAACACAATTTAAAAAAGCAGCTTATTCACTTTAGCCTCAAAGGCTTCTTTTTGTTCTTTTGTGCTTTGCGGTTCTTTGTTTGTTTTGCTTATTGAATCTTGCGGCAAAGAAAATAACTGATCGGGCCGCTTTGCATCGCCTTTTTTAGTTATGTTGGTGTTGTGAATCCACGATGCTAAATACCGCGTCATTTCCCAATTTAAATTTGTTTTTATGATATAACTTTCGCCCAACAAAGCGTTTTCTTTCCATGTTTGGCCCCAAAATTTATGAGGTTCTATTCCGGCTTGTCCAATATAGAAATCCAATAAGGTGTTCCAATCAATTGGGCTTATGCTTTTTTTGGTTTTACCGCCCCTTTTGGATCCGCACCCCTTAAACCGCCGTTTAAATCATTACCTAAAATACGGCTTTGAGCAAGCGCGTTTGTAATATTTGTAAAATCTTCGGTTGTTAATTCATCACACCAAGCGCCCACTTTATAGACATTGTAATCAATTGAATTTCCTTCTTCTTGGTCATAAGCTAAAATTCCGGCGTACACTAAGGCTCTTAATGTATTGAAATTCATTTCGGCGCTAAATACTTTGTCGATTTGGCCTATTGAAATGCCTAATTCGTCTGTAAAAGCTGCCCAAAAATTCATTGAAAAGTGCATTGTTCTTTGTTTGCCGCCTAATTTAATAGCGAAAAACCCCCTTTGTTTGTTTACCATTTTTCCTTTTTTTAAAATTTAACCAAAAAAAAGGCAGCCTTTATGACCGCCTTTTATATTATTATTTATTGTCAATTATACATTTGCAGATTTTACAATCGCGCCGGTAAGAGTTATCGAACCCGAATAAGAAACGGTGCTTTCCATTTCTGCGCTTTGTTCTACTGAAGAAATAAAACCTTCAGCGGTATAAATAGCATCACCAGTTGTCGAAGTTCCGAAAACACACGTTACAACGGTTCTGTTTAGAATATAGTCAATTAATTCAATTGCGCTTGCTGCATCTGAATAATCAACAAGCCCCTCAAAAGAAATCTCGCCGCTTCTAAGTCCTGAAATAACTTCAGAAAATCCATTGCTGTCTTTTGTGGTTGCATCTGGTAAATCGTGCGAAATTGTAAGGGAACATGAAGTTGTATGTCCTATTGTGTCACCTTCTACTTTCAAAAGTAAGTTGGTTCCATTAAATACTCCGGTAGTAGCCATATTTTTAATTTAAAGATTTATTTTTTGTAAAGATAATATATTTTTTTCTTATTAATTAAAGCCTAATGTTATAACATTTATAAAAGATGTTTTAATGTCAGAAGTAGTCATATTTTATTTATTAAATTCAATCCAGTTTAATTCTTCTTCACTCCAAGAGTACATTTTACCATCTGTTGGGTATTCAATAGGAGAATCCCATAAACAAGTTTCCTCGTTTAAAATCCAGCTATTAAAAGGTTTTGCAGGAATAAAAGCATCTAGCGTATTGTTGTACGAGAAACCTATTCCAGCGTAGTTTTTTCTAAGAGGTGTTGACGTAGACTCTAACCCAGTTGTTGGGTCGTAGTGCTTGCCTCCTCTTGTGTTGTACGATGTCTGTAACCATTGACCTGGAGAGTCATCAACAAAGTTGTTAAAAAAATCAGCCTCAGCAACTATTACTTTAGTTACTATTCCATTTGATACTTTTGCGTAGTGTGCCATAGTTGTTATGCGGTATATGTTCCGCTTGAGTTATATGTTAAAATCGTGTCTGTTCCGTCTGTTGTAACCGTAGGGCTTCCAGTCGTGGTGTTTGAGTAGTTTGCCGTTGGCATTCTTAGTATTACTACTCCAGATCCACCCGCTCCACTGTTTTTACCATCCCCACTACCTCCGCCGCCAGATCCGGTGTTTACAGAGGCATTAGTCCCATTTGTTGTTGATAAACCGCCATTACCGCCACCCCCAGAGCCCCCGGCCCCAGCAGTGTTTCCTCCAATTCCAGTACCTGCTGTACCTCCCCCGCCTCCGGCTCTAGTAATTGAAGATCCTGTTATTGCCGAAGCTAATCCATTTCCGCCTGCGCCTCCAGATGCAGTAGCAGTAATTCCGTCCGCGCTTGCGCCACCACCACCTGCGCCAGAATAAGGATGAGCGGTCATTGATGTTCCTCCTCCGGCATATCCTTGACCAGAAGTTCCAGATACGGGGCCTCTTGTTCCTGTGTTAGTAGTTCCTTGCCCTCCCGCACTACCCCCGGAAACAGCAAGATTAGAATTTGATCCTCCTCCTCCTCCTCCTATAGATGTTATTGTGCTAAAAACTGAATCAGCCCCATTCTCGCCTACATATTGGTATTGGCTAGGGTATTGAATAATAGCCCCTCCCCCGCCTATGGTTACTGTATAAGAAACCCCGGTACTTAAAGTTAAAGAGGTTTCACTTGCTCCGCCACCCCCAGAGGTTTCAGAATTATATGAATTTCTATATCCACCCGCTCCTCCTCCTCCTCCGTTACTACCTCCGGAAGCGCCGCCAGCAACAACTAAAAAGTCAATAGAGTAGTCTGTTATAATAGGAAATATTAAATTTGCCCCAAAGTAAACAGCAGATAATTCAGTAGCCCCTTTATAGACTTTTGATAGTTGCGTTGTGTTTTTATAAATTCCCATATTACGAAATAAAGTAAATAGTATTAGCGTCTGGCGTTAAAGCGTCGTATTCTCCTTGTGTTCCCGACCAATATTTTAATAAACTAGCCTGCCCGTTTTCGTTAATTGTTCCGCTAACTTCTAAATCAATCCACTCGGTTAAGGTTCCGTCTGAAGCTAAGACCTGCCCGGCGGTTCCTAAGTTTCCAGCACTATCTTTAATGCCGCCTAATGCGTTAAAATCGCCTTCTATTGTTATATTTCCGTTCGTGTCAAAAGCAACCCCCGAAGAATTGCCTAAACCGTCGGTTAATAATTTAGGCGTTGAGGTTAAGGCGCTATCGTCTATTGTTTTAAGTAAGCCGTCGTAAGTACTTGAAATTGTTTTGCCCGTTAATGAAGCCATAATTTTATTTTTATGTTACAAAGATAATAAACTAAAGACTATTTTTTTATTAGAACAAAATTAAGCAAAATAGAAAATGCCGCCGCAACAATTAACCAAAGAGGCGTTTTATATCTTACAATCTCAATAGCTTGTTTTTCGGTGCTTTTTACTATTGTGCTTTTGTATTTCTTTTCAATACTTTGCACTATGCTATCTAAGTTAATTTTAGCCGTTATAGTGTTGTTTTTACCCTCTATCGTTATGTTTCCTTGTGCGGTCACTAATCGCTGCTTAAAAGGCTTTAAAATGCCTAATGTATCGCATGGGCTTTCTATTAAAAAACTATCTTTTACCGCTTTAAAAATATAGCGGTCTTTTGTTATAATAATTGTATCGTTTTTTACAATTTCTTTTGTTTGTTTTGTGGTTTTTTTTGCCGCACAACTTAGAAATAAAAGTAAAAATATTAAACTAAAGTATTTCATTTTTTTTGGGTTTGCTTTTTATCTCTAAATTAAAGCCTTTAGGGGCCAATTTAAGCAACTTTTTAATGGTTTTAACGCTATTAGTTACGTCTTTGTAGCTATCGCCATTAATATCAGTTAATTTTTCGCCTAATAATATACACCCCTTTATCTCAAAATTATAATTTCCCGGGTGAATCAATATAAAAGTTCTATTTTTTACGTCTAAAACATGGTAATGGTTTCCGTATTGGGCGCTCTGCCTATTAACAACCTTATATTCTCCTTCTGGAATACAACTTTTTTGACTTTTATTTTTTAGCCAAGGCAACTCTAAATTCTTACAACTAAAAACTTTTTTGTCTTTATTATCAAACAATTCAAACGATCCGGTAACTTGCAAATCTTGGAAATTTTCTCTAATAAGTATTGCTTTCATCTTCTAAAATTTTTTGTCTTTATTGTTTTTTAAATTAATTTATATGCTTTTATTGCTTATATATACATAATTGTACTAAATAAGCTAAAATTTTTTGTCTTTATTGTTTTTTATTAATGACCTTAAACCGTCAATGATAGTATCTGGAGCAAATAAAAAACCAATGCCTACGATTAATAGTATTGCAAATTGAAACACCTTACTATCTTCTACGATAAAAATATAAGTAATTCCGGCCCCTATAATTAAGAGGCCCAATAGGGTGGTTTTCCAACTTGCAACTAAGTTTTTCATTTATTTTTTTTATACATTAAATACCATTTGTGGGCTGTGTAGCCAATAGCAACCGCCGTTAATACTATTTTTAGCAATAAGTCTATTTGCATAAAATTAAAACCCAATGCTATTACATTAATAAAAGCAATTTTTAAGTCAGTTGTAGTCATTTTTATAAAATTAAATAGGCTGAACCTTGTTTGAAAGTTCTAATATTGCCCTATAATATGTATGGTCTTTTAAATCTTCTTCTAAATAAGTAATCCCTTCATTTTCGCTAGTGTAAACTTTAAAACCGTCGGCATTTAAATCAAAATACCCTTCGGATCGTGTTCTAACTAAAGCTAAAATAGCGCTCATTGCTAAATTACTATCCAATTCACCGCCATTGCTTCCTACAAACTTAGTAACCACCTCTATGCGGGTTAAAACTTGCATCGTTAAGCTAGTTTGGTTTTGATCTGTTTCGTTATTAGAAACGCTGTACACTATAATATAAGGCGTAACCGCATTGCTAGGAACCCTATTGTAAATTTGCAAAGAAGAACCATTCAAAACAATCTGCCCGGTTAATTTTGCGATAATCGCCTTTCTCACAAAATGAATACACTCTAACATTACCTTAAAAGTTTTTTAATTTTGTTTTCTATTTTTTCTAGTCCTTTTGACAATCCTATTCTTGCGCTACTAAATAAAAACGGCCTTGCTGGCAGGTTTACTGATCTTATATCTTTGCCCCTAAACCTTTCTGCATAAGATGTTGGTATTCCCAACTCTATTAAATCGCTAAAATTTCTTTTGCCTCCGGTTCCAAACTCAACATAAGGCGCGTAAGGAGCCTTTGCTACAATCGCTAATGTTTTGCCTTTGGCTTCTACTGTAATATTTTGTTTTAAATTTCCAGTATCTACTACGACGCTTTGTTTAGCTATTCTAGCAACATCAAAGGCAATAGAAGCCACTTCTTTAGACAATTCCTTTTCGCTAAGTATTTTTAACTTAGTAATCTTAGAATTTAATCGTGCTAAATCAGCGCTAACTATCCTGGCTCCTATCATTAATCTATTTTTGTAGCTATTAATTGAGTATAAAATGCCAAATCTGTTTCAAACTTATCATTTATGCGGTAAATTTCCGTTTGGCCCTCTAAAACAAATGTATCGCCAAGGTTAATATTATCGGCAGTCAATTTGCGCATGGTTATTATAACCTCGGTGCTAAGTGTTCTTTTTCCGTTTATTTGGCTTATTTCGCCGCTTATTGGAACGAAATTACACCAATAAGTGTTTGTTGAGGCTATCGTGTTGTTGAAGCCACCATAACCATCTGAAACGCTTGTGTAAGTGCTTACCGTTATCCTTATATCTAATTTACCTGATTGCATTAAATAAACATCATTTTATAAGAAGTTAATAAACTTTTAACGTCTGTTTTAACCGCCGAAACGATTGTGCCGGTAACATAGTCGGCCCTATTGTCGTAAAGAGTGCTTACAAGCTGTAATAAGGCTTGTTTAATAAGGCCGTCATTAATACCAGTTGTCACATAAGTGGCTTTTACTTCTAAAGCTGGCCCGCCATTTAATTGAATACTTAAATCGTCTAAACCTAATTCTTGAAAAGTAACCTCAACCCCTTCAGCGGTAACACTTGAAACGCTTGTTACCGGGGCAAAAGGCAAATCAAATAAACCGGAAGATTTTGGCAAATAATAAGTTCTGTTTTTTGAAACAATATCTCGCGAAATATAGTTTTCGCAAAAGATACGAGATTGAATAATCATGTCAGCAATCAAATCATCGTCGGCAGACGTATCTATTCGAACATAGTTCTTTACGTCGGCTAAACTTATTATTTCGGTTCCTATTGTGGAATTAATTTTAATCTGGCGCATTTATTTTTTTTTAGTGCTTCTGTTTTTAGGCGATTTATGTTCTTTTGTTTCAAAAGAAGCCTTTTCATGCTTTATTGTTTGCTTTTCTTCTGGCTTTTCAGCCACTCCAACGGCTAAATAATGCTTTGCAATATCAGGATTTACCTCTACTATTGTACCTCGTATATGCGTCTGCCTTCCATCTACAACGCTTTTTAACATTAACACTTTCATAACAATTTGTTTTAGTTATTTGTGTAAAGATAAAAAAAAAGGTGCTACTAATTAAAGTAACACCTTTTTAAACCAAAACCATTATGAAATTTAAACTTAGTAAAGATATAAAAAAAAATACACCCTCAACACAAAGGTGTATTTTTCCATTTCAAACACTAACTAAACTATTTCTTTTTATAGTCGCTATAAACATTTAAACCCGACACGCCAACCATCAATAACATGACAACAAAAGCGTATGTATTCCAGTTAATAAAGGTATTTACTACCCATACTGATAGCACCATTAAAAACAATATAATATTTCCAATTTTTTGTGTTTTCATAAATTTTATTTTTTATAAGTTACATAAATATAACAAAAAGTAAGCAATAAAATTGCAAATCCAATTCCGTAGATCATCTCAAAAGTTTCTTTTTCCATTAAAAAAAATCGTTTAGTTTTATTAATCCATATCGCTCAATTTCATCAATTGCGCTTTGCTCTAATATACTCATAATTGCAACATCTCCGGCGTAAATTTCCATCACTTCAAAAGTGCTAGGCTCTGGCGCTTCTTCATAACCTCCAGGCGTTCCTTTTATATATTCTCCTTCGGCAATTAAATTTACACCGCCATATTCAATCTTAATTCTTCTAATGTTTGACATCTTTATAAGTTACTTCAATGTTATTAATTAATTTCTTTTTAAATTCTACTAATTTTTTTTGCAAAATTATGTTTTGACCAATATTTGCATGATCTATAATATTTTCTAAGTCGGCTATAAGTTCTTTCATTTTAATTTTAACATTTACAACATTCTTTTTTTGGAATAAATAACGCGCCATCTTTATAGCTGAAAGTCAATGCCAATGTAAACACAATAATTATTATAATGGCGTAATGTGTTGTTTGTTTCATAATATTTGGTTTTTAATCTTATGCTAATTTAAAATAAATTTTTAATATACCAAAGAAAATAAAAGAAAATTTTAATATTAATTTTTAAGCATAAAAAAGCCCCACCAATTTGGCAGGGCTTAATTTGTGAAAAAACTATTGTTTAGCCTATTGTAAGTGCGGTAATATCGGTTGCAAAATCACCAGTTACAAAGCCTTTAGGTAAGTAATTAGTTAAAGCAACCCTTTCAGATACCAATACCGTTACGAAACCTTTAGTTACGTTATCGCTATCTTCTCTGAAAAATTCAACACTAATATTCTCACGAACCCACAATTGAGTTCCCATTGCAAAGTTTCCAACTAAGTAATCGCCAGTAGGAATAGCTGTATTTATTACAACTGGAATACCCATAAAATTAGGCGCTAATCCGGTATAAACTTGCTTTGCCAAATACTCGCTAGTCGTAGATTTTAAAAGTAAAATCTTGTGAAAATCCGTTGGATTTAGCATGATATAATCGGCGGTGTAATTTGCCAATGCTAATTGGTTAATCGCAACAACCAAAACATCAAATTGATTAGGTGTTGGAACCGCAGTTGCAAAACCACCCGCAGCAAATGCCGTTGCATCTGTTATGATACCGGATAAATTTACACCCGTTCCAGAACCTGAAAGAATCTGAGTATCTTCAACCTCTAAAAGTTTCTGTGGCGCTCTAGCAGATAGATAGGAAGTTAATTGAGGCGTGTCTGCTAACATTTCTTTAGAAATTCTAAAGTAAGTTTCAATAGACCTTACATTGGCATCTGCCGCCGTCATGTCAAATTCAGATTGAGCCGCTGCGGCCCCTTGTGCTTTTGGAGCAGCCGCGTTTGTGAAAGCGCTTTCTTTTACGAATCTTACAACATCTGAAGTTGTGGATCCTAAAGGAATTAATTGTCTTACATGTACGGGTCTTGTTGGGTCAAACTTGTACCCGGCCACTCTATCGGCTGGAATAACCTCGCCTGTAAAATTAGCGGCTACCGTCATATCTGCCTTGATTTCAAAACTTGCGCTTCGGTCTTTGCCTTTTACCATGCCTTCAACGGCTCCATCGCTTAACGCTTTGGCTAAAGCATATTTAAAAGACTTAGGTTCTGAGGCTGAAAAGTTTTTTTTCATTGAAACTTCAGAGGCATCTATTCTTTCATTTATTCCATTGAATTTTAGCTCTAAAGCCGCAATTTCATTTTTTAAAGCAACGTCAGCTTCACCCGTTGCCGAATCTTTAGCTTGGCCCACTGCCTTTTCAATACGCGCATCTAATTGCTTAGTAATTAGATCCATTTGATCTTTGATATTTTGATCCATTTTATTTATTTGTTAAGTTATTAATTAAATATTTCCATATTTCGCTTTCGTCATTTTTTACAATTTCCGGCAAAGTGCCTAATGGCGGCTTTGTGGCATTTACAAAAATTGATTTAAGTTTATAAAGTTCTGCTTCTAATGCGTAACCTAATTCATCTGAGATGTCAGATTTTCTAATTAGTTTCGCTACGTTATCGTATTTTAAAGATATTTTTTCCAAATCAACATTCCCTTTAGCATCTAACATAAGGGCCTGATCATTTGCGGCTAATGTAACGGCGCTAATTTCAAAAAGTTTAACTTCTCTAATCTCACGTAAACCGTTTGCCATAGTGGCCTTATTTATTGGCAATATACCAACGCTATTTTCTGTAATTACACCCGCTTTAATTAGCTGCATAACATCTTTACCCAATGTTGTTAAAGGGATTTGAGCCTCAAAAACTAATCCCTTTTCATCTTCAAAAAGATTTAGCATCTTACCTAAAGGCATATCCATGTTATGTTGATATAAATACTTAACGCGACTGCCATTTTCTTTTATGGTCTTTGAGTAAGCGCCATTTAAAATAATGTCACCATCTGAATCTACATTGCCAAACACCGAACCGTAACCTTTAATAATGCCGCTTTTATCGTCTGCATCAATAAGTTCACCCATTGGCGCTGCTTTATATAACATCATAATTCTAAATTTTTGTAAAGATAATCTATTTTTAATTTAATTTTTAAGCTAATCCAAAACCTACATTTTCAAAAGTTCCTATTGTATCTGCTTCAGGCTTTGGAAACGGGGCCATTGAACAACGGCAGTTAATGACATTCCTTCCCGATCCTATTCCAGGCCTTTGTATAAGTTCGCCACCAACTGAAAAATCTTCATTAAAATCAACAATTTGACCGCTTGCTTCTCTATGCCATTCCCTTTCCCTTCCATCTAAAGAAGTAATCCATTCTTTTTGCATATCGGCCCCGGAAAAGACATCTTGCGCGCTTTGATAGGTTGCTGCATTTGCCGCGTTTGTTGCCTCGGTTCTTACTAATCTTCTGGCTTGAAAATTACTATAATGATTATAAGTCCGCCTTAACATTCTTGACTTCACAATTTCGCCTTCTGTTTGAAATATTGGATCGGCCATTAATTTCTTTAAAACTCTAATCAAATTTTCTTTTGCGGTTCCTTGTACTAAAGAAACTTTTTGCGCAGCTACTTGAATACCATAAGACCTAAAATAAGCCCTCCAAGGCTCTTGATTGGCTTGTATGTCTAAGTCTTTTTTAATATACTTTTGATTTTCTTTTGCGTACCAATTAGCAAATATTATTCCTATTTTTTCGTAAAGTTCTTCATATCGTTTAGAAAATCCATCAATCGTAAATACGCCCAATAAATCGGGCGTTGTAATTGTATTTTTATTTCTGTAAATTTCAATTGCTTTTTCACTTTCTGCATTGTAATATCTTCTAAAGTCCTTAACGCTTTCAGCTTCGGCCCTATTTAAAAGCCTTTCAAAATCTCTTTGCCATTTAGCCGCATTAATCATTTATTAATGGGTCTTTCATATTCATAGGAATTAAATTTGCCGGAATAAAATAATCGTCTAGTAAAGGGTTTTCATCTTTTCCAAAGTACATTGCTTCCCTTTTTTCGTTTGGCGTAACCCACCAAGCGTTTGCTAATTGGATAACCATTTTATCCATATCTTCCTGTAATTCAGGAACGCTAGTAAAATCAAAATCAATAAATATATCGTTTCCGTATTGAGGCGTAAGCCATCTATTTAACTCGTCGCGTATTTTAATAAGTTCAGGAATAACGGCGTTTTGATATAAAGCCTTCTTAGCCTCTTTCATGTTATTGTAAGTGCTGCTATCGGTATTGTTTAATAGCTGAACCGGAACGCCGTAAATGTTACATAAGTCCTTTATCGTTCCGTTGTATTGTTCAATCAAAGCCAAGTCACTTGCTGGCAATCCGAAATTGATCCATGATAATTTAGCTGGCGTAATGATAATATCACCCGCATTTTTGCTGCCTTGGTGCTGGCTTTTAAATTTATCTTTTAGTTGTTGCGCTTGTACTTCGTTTACGGAACCATCTTCAGAAGATAATAAGCCCCTTCCCATCTGGTTCTGTAAATATTTAACTCCGGTTGTTAAAGCCTCGTTGTTTGCCGTCAATGACCTTAGACCGGCCCTAAGAGGGCTTTGTCCGTATAAATGAGTTCCCGTTCCGTCATAGTCTGGGTTAAAGTCTTTAATATGGCAAATAGTGTCTGCCGATGCTTCAAAAGTTCCGTTGTAAATAAGTTTATACCCTTGAATTGGCTGCATCATTCCACCGCTTACAATTTCCATATTTTGCGATGGAAGCACGTATAATTCAGTAAACTTATTTGCATTGGCTCCGGTATCTGGCCCCACGCCGTATATATATCTGTTTCCGGTAAGCCTTCCAAAAGAAATTACTTCTGTTAGCCATGCGGTATAAGATTGTGAAGGATTGGGCCTATCTAATAGCTTCTGCAATGGGTGTTCTAAAGCCTCGGTAAAAGCCCTTTTTTTAAGTATGTTTGCTTTTAACATTGCACCGGCATCTAATGTACCCGATGTCATTGATTTATAAGTCTTGGCGGCTCCTTTGTCGGAAATCTTATAAACTTGTAAAGGAATTGTGCAAGCGGCGTTTGATATTTTATTTATTATAGAATAAACGGTTGCGTTTGTTTGATAGCCTTCTTTTATGTAAGTGTCGTCATTTTCTTGGTTCCAAATAATAGAATTTCCTAAAAAATTATAGAGCGCTTTGTTATAATTTATATTTGTATTTTGAAGATTTTTAAATACAGATTTTGCCCTTTGAAGAAATGATGCCATTTATAAATTTTTTGTAAAAATACGAATTTTACACAACAAAAAAGTTGTTTATTAAGTTTCGTTCTATTGCATAGCTTGTTACATCAATGTGTTCATCGTGTTTTGCGTTTGGAAATGTACTCACTTGCTGAATAAATGCATCGTTCCAATTGTCTTGCACTAAAAAGACGCGGCCCCCTTCTATAAAAGGAGAAGAGGCTCTTGCTCTTTCTATTTTTGAATACCGGACAAAATTAGTAGAAAGTTCGGCTACATTAAAATTTGTTTCTCGCCTTAACAATTGCACTAATGATTTTCCAGAGGCTTTTGGTTCTACTAAAATTAGATTTATAGTAACGCCGCACGATAGTACAAATGAAGATATAAAGTTTTTTAATTCTGGCATTTCTAAATATTTGTCTATTGATTTTAAAATATAAAGATTGCCATCTTCACCTTTGCCGCTTATTTGTATGCCGGTAGGATCGTTTTTAGTGTCTTTAGTGTAAGCCCCATCAATAAACATTTCCCAATTTATATTGTTTGGAACCTCGGCTTTATTAATAATTTGAAACCAGTCTTTGCGCCATTCGCCACCCTCTAATGGAGCCGGCTCTTGCATATATTGACCTGAAAACGTGTATCTATCGGCTTGTCTTATTGCTTCTAATTCTTCAAAGGTGTGTTTGTTTTCCCATAATGGTACATTGTTTTCATCTAAGGCTGCGATTTTTAAGTGATGCCAATCTTCGCCACTACCACCATCTAGTAAAAAACCGCTTAAATCTTCTTCATGCAGTCTTTGCATTATTAAAATAATAGGTACATCTCGACTATTTACTCTTGATCTAATTGTTGTGTTGTACCGATTGTTTATAAAACTTCTTTTGACTTCTGAAACGGCATCGTCAGGCTTTAATGGATCGTCTATGATAATAGCACCCCCGGAACCTGCTCCAAACCCGGTAATTGCCCCACCAGAAGCGGTAGCGTAAACACCGCCGCCGCTATTGGTGTACCATTTCTTATTGCTTTGACTATCTTTTTTTAATTCAATAGGCCAAAGGCTTTGAAAAGAATCACTTTGCACGTATTCTTTTGTTAAACTTGAATTATCAAGGGCTAAAGCATCTGAGTAAGATAAATGTATAAATTTTGCTTTTGGATTTTTTGCCAATGACCATGCAATAAACATTTTAACGGCAATTTCTGTTTTTCCGTATCTTGGCGGTATATTGATAATAAGGCGCGTTATTTCGCCCTTAGCTACCTTTTCAAGGGTGCTGGCCAATTCTTTGTGAAATTCTGCAACCTCAAATTTACTTCCGGTATTTTCTTTAAATAAATACCTCGTAAAAAACAATAAAGAATTTTCGCATTTTTCTTTAATGATTGCATCAATACTCATTGTTTAATATTTCGTCTATTTTTCCTTTGGCTTCTTCAGACATTTTCCCAATTTGCATATTTGTTTGCACTTTCATTTCCGCTAATGCTTTTCCAAAAGCGTAATCCCGAAAGTCAGCTAATGCTTTGCTTCTTGTTTTGGAATTGCTCATTTCGTTAATTATTAGGCGCAAAGCAAAGGGCTGTTTAAGATCTAATGCTATTAGCTTTAATTCTTCTTCTGGCAAATTAAATATAAGGCCATACGCCTCTACTAGCTGAGTTTTAGTGAGGGCCTCATGCCCTTCGGCCTTTAGCTTTTCATTAAATTGTGCAAATGATTTTTTAGGCACGCCTTTTTTATTAATGTTTTGAGGGTTTTTATCAAATCCATTAGTGTTTACTTTCGGGTGTTCATTTATTTTCCCTCTGCCTCCTGCCATATTCAGTTGTTTTTCAGTTGCTTAATTGCTATATTTTATTGCCACAAGTAGGGCAAATTTCTTTGTCTTTTATTACTTCTTCTTTTGCTTCTTCTTCTTCTGCAAACAGATCATTAGGAAGGTCTAAGCCCCAATCTGTTATTTGAGCAACATTATAATCGTTTGCCAAAATATCCCAATCCCATGAGCCAAAGCCAACATTGTCTTTTATAATAAACTCACGCTTTTGCGCCTCGCTTAATCCAATAGCTTTGTCAATCCATACTTCTTTTAAACCAACCTCTAAACAAGCCTTTAAACGCATATTACCGCCTAAAACAATCATTTCTTCATCAACTATGATCGGCCTAAGTTCTAACATTTCTGGAAACGCCTTAATGCTTTCAACTAACTTTTTAAATTTATCGTCTTTGATAAATCTTGGGTTGTTTTTATTTGCTATTATTGATTTAATAGGTGCTAATTCTTTCATGGTTTTGTTGTGTGTTTAGCGTAAAGGTAAGTATATAACTCATAAATCTTAGATTGCAGCGCCTCATTTGTGTAAGATTTTCCAGATTTTGTAATAATTCCCATTTCATCAACTAACAAAAATATACCGGAATTTGTTGGCTCAGGCAATATTTTAATATTGTTTTGAATACACCAAACCATTGAATTAATTTCTAAAGTAGAAGGTTTAAATTGCGATATTTTTTTTCTTTTAGCCATTTATTTTGCTGCCGCCTGATTAACCAAAATATGTAATACGCCAATAAGTATTGCTAGTTGTATTTCATCTTCATAGGCCATGCAAATAGCCGCTATTACAACCATTAAAGTAACTATTGTTTTAACTTTATTTTCCATTTTCAATATGTTTTTGGTGTAATTCAATTCCTTTTTTAATACCATCTAAATAAGCATTGCCTTCTGTTATTGTAAACCCATTAGGAAAATAAATATTTAATAAGGCTTCTTGGTGTGCGTCTGTTAATAACATGATGTTTTGTTTTTTAAATTGTTAAAACATACTCATATCGGATAGTTGGCAGCAATATTAGAGCTCGTAATTCATAAAGTAATGATACACTAACCCTTCATGCTGAATAGTTCCTAAGTATTCATTGTGTGTTGCTTCTAATCGCATCCCTTGTCCCGTAAAAAGCATATTTATCCTTACTACTATTTCTTTACTTTCAGTATCTACCATTGCCCACATTACAGGTTTACCCTCCTGTATTTGAATATCCATTATTTCTGAATCTTCGGGCATTCTTATAAAAGTTATGTTTTCAAAACTTAAATCGTACTTAAATATCTTGTTTTTTTGCATAATTTATAAAATACTGCTGCCAACAATTTGTATAAGTAATAGCCTTGGCAGCGTTAAGGCTTTACTCAAAGTTTTGTTTATAGGCTACTACTCATACAATAGTCGTTAGCAAACATTGAAACGTTCACTTCGTTTTGCTAACAACGGGTATATTTAATGCTTTAATGTCTGCTATAAATCCAGTATTGCAAAATACTTTTATTCCGTCAGGCGTAAAATCTCCGTTCATATTCAAGTCTGGTCTACGCTTTAGAATGTTTTTGTTTTCTAATTCGTATTTTTCAATTAGTTTTTCTTTTGTCATTGTTCTATATTTTAAAATTATCGTTATTAAATTGCACTAAATATACCCAAACTTGTAAAATATTAATATTATACCCGTAATGATATAAAATATTCCTTTCAAACACTTTTTATACCCGAAAAGGTATATTTAGCCGTTAATCGATGCCGCTAAAAAGGCAAATCATTTTTATTGTCTATTTGTGGAACGTAAGCCGGCGTGAAAACTGGTGCGTCAAATCTTACATCACCTACATTTAAAGACTTGTAAACACCACCATTTGGAAAATCAGGCGCTATATTAAAGCTGCCAAGGCCGCCGTTATCCTTTCTTTTTATTTTTTCTACATAAACCTCAACTGCATCACTACCATATTTCGTTTTATTGCCAATATGCCTAAAGCAAATTAAACCATTGTATGCTTTATTAAAGAAATCTGCCGAACCGCTAATATCGTAAAGAGTTGGCTTTTTATACTTACCCTCATGGCTTTCTATTTTTCGTGGGTGCGCCACTAAGAATAAATGAGTGTTTGTTTGTTGGCAAAATTGAGTTATTTGGCTCAAAGCCTTCCCAATGTAACTATGATCTCTTTGATCGCTATGATCCAGCATGTTCCAAGGGTCAATTACCAATACATTAACGCCTTTTTGAAAAACTAAATCTCGGAAATGATTTAAAATAGCTTGTAAAGTTAGGTTTTTAAGGTCTATTTTGACCCAAAAAAAATGATCTTCTATAAAGTCTTTAGTGTTATTTAGATCTTGTGTTGTGCAATTTCTTTCGTTTAGCTTGTTAGCTATTCTTTTTATATGACCTTCATAGGGCCAACTTTCAGGGCTAAACATTGCAATTCTAAAATCATAGTTAATAGCTAAATTTACACCTATCTGATCTATAATGTCAGATTTTCCTGCGTTTGGAATTCCGGTTACAACTGTCCATTCGCCAAATGACATTTTAAAATAATCGTCACTTTCTCCAAGTTTGATTGAATAGTTTTCAATTCCCTTTTCGTTAAATCGCAAAACATTATCCCAAATATCCGAAACATTTAACACCCCTTCCAGAGGGAAGTTTTTAGCCGTTTTAATGGCGTTTCTCAGTTCTTCTGCTCCTTTGCCTACTAAAACCTCGTTAGCGTCTTTAAACGTGCCGAAATCAACGTATTTACACCTATAATGCCCAAACCTTCTCGCTAGTTCGTTTCTAAGTTGTAAACCGGCATCGTCATTATCAGTACAAATGATAATTTCTTTTTTATTTTCAAAGTATTGCCAGCAATTATCTAAATACTCCAACCTTTGGTTTCCTTTACTTGCGCCATTAGGTACTGAGCAAACAGAATAAAGGCCAGCTTCGTGCATACTTAACGCGTCAATTTCACCTTCTACGATGTAAACCTTTTCGTTTTCTTTTATGCTATCTAAGCCATAGAATATAAGTTCAGCGCCAGAAACCATTTTAAAGTTCTTAGCGGCATCTCTATATTTTACATTTATTAATTTGCTATCCCGGTAATAATTAAAATTTACGGTATTTCTATTTTTTTTAGCTTGGGGCATATACACCTCACTTTCGCCAATTTTCCAATAAGCCAAAGTAGCCTCAGATATACCTCTGCTCTTAAACCAATCTTTTAGTTTATCGCCAATTTTAAGTTCAATTTTTGGCGGTGCAATAAATTCTTTTTTTTGTTTGAATATAACAGACCCACCAAAGCCGCAATTGTGACAATTGTAAAATCCCTTTTCAATATTAACGCTTAACGAATCGTCGGATTTGTTTTTTCTGGTTGCATGACATTCAGGGCATTTAGTTTTTACCTCACCAGAAGTGCGGTTGTTTAATTTTATTCCTAATTCTGCAAACTCGTTTAAATACATAATTTAATTTTGGTTTAGCTAAAATAAAAAATTATTTTCAATTTATAGTGTTAAATGCAAAAATATTTTAATTGTTTTTTATATAGTTAAATATTTCGCTAATATCTTCATTTGTTTTTTATATAGTTAAATATTTCGCTAATATCTTCATTAGTAAAACCTAAGTTTTGGCGCATTATAAATTGGTTAATTGTTTCGCCATTTTGTAATACACATAAAATCTCGGTTGATCCATCGCCAGCCGTTATGATTTTCCATTCAGCCGCCTTTTTAATTTTAGCCATTGAAGAGGGTTTTTCAATTTCTTTTTTTATGGCCTTAAACTTTGCTAAAATACTATCTATTTTTCTTAGACCGTTTTTAGGTGTTTTTAATGCCGGAAGTGAAAGAACATTGGATTTCCAAAAAGCATCGTTTCTGGCCCATTGTACTGCTAAATAAACTTCTCTTAAATCATAGCCGTTTTTATCAAAAAAAGAAAGTGTTTTTTTCCAGGTTTCAATTTGTGATTTATTTTTGGGTATAGTATTTTCGCCTTTAAATAATATTAAAATATGTGAATAGGCGCTTTCAATTAAATCTGAAAATTTAGCTTCCGAAAAATTTTTATTTTTTGGTTGGTCTTTCTTATTAATTGTATTTATAGTAATTGTATTTATATCTTGTGCATTTTCTAAATACCCCCCTTTAATATTCTTAATACCCCCTTTAGAAAACTTAATACCCCCCTTTAGTATATTAACCACCCTTTTTTTAACTTCTTTTCCTTCATATTCATATCTAATTTTAATAAATTTCTTTGCTTCTAAAGCCTTAATAATTTGGCTACATCTGCCGTTTGTTAAATTAAAAAAATCTGAAAAATAAGAATTTGAAGCAAAGCACCCAGCATTATTATCTAATGAATTAATCTCAACTAAAAAAACCTTTTCGGTGATGCTAAGTTCTTTTATTAGCCAAATATCTTTTGAAATCCAAATACCTTTAAAATTCTTTTCCATAAAACAAAAAAACCTGCGGTTCCCCTAGTGTGGTAGGTTCCCCGAAGGTTTTAATTAAAGTCTTTAAATAATGGCGCACCCACACGATCGCCAAAAGACAAATATACAAATATTTTTTAATTTACAACAACGCTTTTAACCCTTTCGCAAAAGTTTTTTAACTCAGAATAATACCTTTGGATTTGCTTTAAAGTAATTTCCTTTTCGCCAAATCTAGTAAATAAAATCTCAACTAAAAATTCCTTTTCAGTTCTAGTTATTGCGCCAATTAATATAAATCCTTCTTCTAAATCTTGAAAAGGCAATTTACGACTTCTTAACTTTTGCGTTTGCTCATTGTAGTACAAAAAAATGTAACTCATAGGTTATTTTTAAAGTAATTATCAATTGTAAGTTTGCAATCGTCAAAAGTGTTATGCCAGACAGTGTGCCAATTGCATTTCAGAAGGTGTTTAAGCCATTCTTTTTGATCGGGTGTAGGTTTGTTGTACCCAACCTTTAATTCTATCGCTAAGCCGCTAAACTGTTTTGATGGGCTAAAAATTAAAACGTCAGGCGTACCCCTTTTCGTTCCTAAATATTTCATTTTAAACTGTTCAAACTTTGTTCGTCGGCCCTCGTTAGGTGTGTGTTGTATTAAAACGCCCGGATAGGCCATGTAAACATAATTAAATACCGCCCTTTGCAAATGATCTTCAGGCCCTAAAAATTTTAAATATGGATTTATTGACATAAATAATTTTTATATTTTAAAATATAATCATATCGGTTAGTTGTAAACAATTATTTTGTATTTATGTCTATACTATCACAATCTGTTCTCATACAATTAAACATACCACCTTTTAGTAACCCGCATTTACAAAATAACAGTTCTCTTTGCTGTACAACTGGTTTTATAAGTAATTGCTGTTTTAGATATTTAGCCATCATCTTTGCACATTCAAACGTGCCAAATTTATAGGGAAGTTCTCCGTTATGTTGTTCCTTTATAAAAGTCATTGCCTCTATAATTTCTTTATCTGTTCTTTCCATAATCGTAATTTTAAAATAAATGCGTAAATCTTGCTACTTGGCCATGCTCTTTGCTATGAATAAAGCCTTCAACTGCTTTTGGGGCGTGTTGATAGCCGTTTCGGTGATGCCAACCATCTGTTCCACTTGGACTTCTTAGGCTTTCTATTGTGCAACCTATATCGTCTTTTACTATTTTATGGTGTACATGATGCGTATATATATAACGGTGCTTTACATTTGACCATTCTTTACACTCTACCGAAGCCAATTTACTTAAATCTTGCCACTTAGCGCCGTCACCATGAGTTGTTCCAATTAGATTTTCGCCATAGGTATAATATTTTCTATGCGAAATGCTTACGTCAAAGGTTATATTTTTGCACTCTCGAAACCAATTACTAATAGCATCGGCTAAGAAAAAACCATGAACATAATCATGGTTTGAAGGGTTGTACATAAAATGAACATCTGAGATTTGCAAAAGTTTTTCTATTATTTCTATGTAGAGCCTTTTTGCAATTAGAAAATTATCATACCACATACCGCAAGTATCTACCGGCGTTCCGCTTGTTGTGGTTCTTTTGGGCGTGTCGATATGCAAAATATCATTTCCGGCAACAAATACAATCTGCTCAATATTAAATCCATGAGCCTTTTGTATTATTCCATCAACACCTTGGCGCACCCTTTCAACGGCTATTTGATTATTGTATTCTTCGCCAGTTTCAAAAGAAGATGCTAATTTTCCAATATGAATATCTGCCGGATCAATCAATAAAAGATGCGGTCTATTTAAAGGTTTTCTAATTATTTTTTTATATTCAAAAGTGTGTTTACTTACTTCTTTAATATGATCTTTTAGCATTTCTTCAAAAGTAATTGCCTCTAAACCTTCTTCGGGCCTAAAGGCAATAGACCAATGTTCCCCTTTATACCAGCCATGTTTTACACTATCTAACGGAATACCTACATCGCTACATTCGGCAGCTAAAGCAAAATGCTCAATTGCCCTTTCTTCTGAGTGAATCCATTTTAAAACCATTCGTCTTGCGTTGTTATGGTCTTTAGGATAGTTCATATTTGATATTATAAATCTTGCAATTTCAGCGGCGTTTTTTTCGCCGCCATTATAAAGTTCAATTGCCTTAGCTTTAAAAGAAAGGTTTTTTATCATTTATTTTTGTTTTTTTAAAACTATTGAAGATTTGCGATAGGTTATTTCCGGCATCACCATTTCTTCGCCATCTTCATTTACTCCTGCAAATTTATTGCCTTTTTGTATGGCTTCAAAAGCACTTTTATATCGGCCTTCAATTTCTTTTTTGCTATTCTCAACAATTTGCCATTCTGGAATATTCTTATATGTGAATATTTTACCGCCATTTCTAACTTCTATTAGATAGCCTTGGTAGCCTTCTTTGTGGTCTGCGGCTTGCTCCGCTATCTTTTCAAAGAAATCGTCTTTGTAACCTTTGCAAACCTCTAAACTAAGTTCTAATTGCTTCCTTTGTTCTTCTAAAAAAATTAAAGCATCTAAGACGTTTATATTCCCTTCGTTTACGTCATTAATTGCGTTAAACATTTGATCTTGTAATTCTACGTGTAAATCGTTTAAATTATTCATAATTGTTTCAAAGTTAATTATTTATTTTACTATTAAATTTTAAATCTAAATTAAATTCTACTGGTATTCTATATTTTATATTATATTCTTTCATTAAAAAAACAATTCTTTCTAAATCCGTTTCGTTAATTAAGATTAAAGAATCAATTGGCGCAACCTCTGGATCTTTGAAGTCTAAAGCAGGAAACTTATTTTTTGAATAAGTAACAGTTCCAAAAGGCATTTCATGTTTTTTTGCAATTTCATCAATTGTAAGCCCTGTAAAATGATAATCATAAGCTGCTGCTTTATTAAATTTTTGGCTCATAGATTTAATTTTCTAAAGGCGTTATAAAGTCAGTTGCAAACAATCTTTTTATAATAGTCCATAAACTAGGCTTATTTAGCTTTTTAATCATGTCTAAGCGACTTAGTACTTCAATTCGTATTGAATTACCACTCCCTTTTCCTTCGTATGTTACAACGTCTGTAAATAAGTGTTTAATATTTTTCATTGTTTTAGTTTAAAAGTGTGAAGATACCATACTTAGAAATATGGCCCTTAGAATTTGTTTTTTCCACCATTGTTGTAGTAATTTTTAGGCCCCTATCTCGGAGCCTATAAATAATGCTGGAAAGTCTGGTTGCCCTATAAAGGTTAATAGCCTCCCAACTTGTAATGCTGCCTTTTTTTTGAAGATGTTGCAACACTAATTCGTGTTTGTTTTTATTTTCAAGATTTGCTTTTTGTGCGTCTTGTGTTTTCCATAAATCTAAAAAGAAACTCATAATATTTTGGTTTTAATTATTTATAAAGTAAAAATAAAAATAAATTTTAAATAAACAACATAAATTAAAAGAAATTTTTAAATAAAAAAAAGAGCTCGTTTTATTGGAGGCCCTTTGGTTTGTCATTTTTTTTAGTAAAGTTACTTATATCGGTTAGTTAGCATTAATACTACACTTTGTTACCATACAAGTTAAATCCTTGTTTACAGCACATATCTAAATGGTGGTAGTATGTTTTCCAACTATCTTTATTCCTTACAACATACCCCCATTCACAAAATAATTTATGCATCCACCATTTCCAAGGTTTATTGTGTTCTTTACTCACTTTACTCCAAGCCATAATTTTATATTTTAGTTTTATTAATCCGTACTAATAGTTTTTAATTAGTTAAAAAAAAGGGGCT
>Ga0222629_1000132_pt1 | contig 28857 bp, 25 predicted proteins | sample AntAcemetagenom1_FD_179847 | JGI IMG/M metagenome (GOLD analysis project Ga0222629, IMG submission 179847) | Saline water microbial communities from Ace Lake, Antarctica - #1 | ecosystem: Environmental > Aquatic > Non-marine Saline and Alkaline > Saline | place: Antarctica: Ace Lake | collected... | reverse complement strand
ATTGATCGGTGCAACCACAAACAAGTTCCCTACTATCACGGGTGGGAGTCCAGAACTTATTGGTCTTATCACACCAGGTCATGATAGCCTGACTCTTTCGCCACGTAGTCATACGCTTGATGGGGGTACATTCACGTCTCGTCTCCTTGTCCCACTTCTTGAGAACCTTGTACTCCGCGTGCATCTGCTTCACTAATCCAAAAATTTCATCTCTGAGCTTCTGGTATTCTAGCTCTCGAAGCCGTCGATTTTCAACGGTGGGAACCTCGAAGTCACTGTCACTGTCATCATCACTTTCAAATTCTGAATCATCGTCACTGTAATAGAAAGTGTCTTCGTGGATCGGTTTGTTGCCGTTCATGTGGTCATGAACGCGTTTCATTTGATCTGCCATCTTCAGATAGATACCATCAGGGATCTGACTGGCGATTTCGTCGATGCATGCCATGAGGTTTTGGAGGTTTTCCATGTTTTTTCTTGAAAAATATAATTTCTAGCCTTCACTTAGGTATGGAACACATACGAAAGATCATGGAAATCATGGATGATGATGAGATGTTCCCAACTAGGAATGAGTGGGCGTATGTAAAGATATCAAATGAACTCAAGAAATTACATTTCAAAGTAAAAGAACTATCAAGGTTCACCCCAGCTACAATAGACCCCTCGGCACCCCCTCGTATTATTAGACATGCGTGGCGGGACCTCCGTACTTTACGTCTCAGACCGAGGCGTTAGATATATTAAATTTACGACTTTATTTTGTAGAATAATATCTAAAATCCCTACGTGCATCTGAACCACGATTTACAAACCATATGAGTTCATCGAACCCATATGTTGCGTTAAGTTCACGCCAGTAAAGTTTTGAAGCTTCTCGTATTTGTCTGAAAATTCCCAATTTTACCTTGTTTTCGGGATCCTTCTCGTGTTCTTCAAAGGCATCACGGAGAGCTTCTGTACTTCTGATCCATGTGTGGCATTTATTGAGGGCATCCGATGTCATGATGAAATCTTCGCCAACTACATCGGGTTTGACAAGTAACTGATTCCTGGTTTTATACATTTCTTTCATTAATCGACACATGTGAATATAATCACCCTCAGGTATTCGATGAGAGTGTTTATCGATGAGACTCATGAGTTCTTCCATTCTTTCTTAACATTACAAGTATTTCTATTCACTTAGGCTTACTTCAACATCTTGATGCATTCCCTGTCTTGGTGGGGGGTAGTATGCACCTGGTTCAACTGGGTCAGACCACTCTTCATGTAACTCACGTAAAAATTGATTCAACCCCGGGTTCTCAAGCTCTTCGTCATCGTCAAGTTCTCTCCATCGTTGATGAAGTTGTTCTCTATCCCGTTGAGCGGCTGTATCAGGATCGGATGGTAGTCGGTCAGATGTTGGGTGAAACACTGGAGGTCCTTGTGATGTTTCATCACTCACCCACATAGGGGTAGTTTGGTCTAGAAAGGATGGCGGCTTCACGTGTTCTCGTAACTCCTGGATAGTATCACACAACTGTAAATAGTCCCCCTCTGGGATATTTTCCGAGTTCTTGTCAACAAGCTCCATTATTTTATGGAAAAGGTCCATGTTTATTACACCTTGTTATCCCATCATCTCTATTTTACTTAGGTTTTGAAAAGAGTTAGAACTCCCTTTTATATTTTTTTCAATTTGTTCATACTCGCGAAACAACACTGTAATATCATCACCACGATATTTAGCCTGTCTCACCTTTGCAACAAAAAAAGCCATCTTCTCGAAACCGTGTACGTCATCTTTTATCTCTACGAAGGATAATAACCTTTTACACTTCGTAATGAGAGTTTCTAAATCCCGTTGTCTTTCCATTTGATAGTTTCTCTCCAATTCAATGTATATTTTTTCACCGCATTCATTTACAGTTTCAATGATTTCTCCGTTTATGGGAACAGGTTTCGGGGTAAAGAAAGCTGCGACCGAGTGTAGGAAACCGAACGACATTTTGTAGGAGTAGCTGGGGGGGTAATCGGAGTTGTACAGTACAGGACTTCTTTCCAGATGATTCGTTGTACGTCTGGGCAGAGAGGCGCTGTCGCTTGAAGAAAGGCGATTCTAAGTTCGTCTGTGGATAAACCAGGGATTCCTAATGGAACACTCGAATAAACGAATAGTTCGTTTATAGGGAGAATGTATTCAGTCATTGTTTGATATTCCATCGCTACCATGCCCACTTAGGTGCTGTTCACGGTCAATTGATATTTTCTCAAGTTCAACATCGAGTATGAAACGGTACGGGGCATCCCATAGTGCACATTTCACCCATGTATAAACATTGGAGATGTAATGAGGACTCATAGAAATGAGAACTTGAATAACAGCTTGGATATAAATCATTGTTTATTAACTTTAGTAGTCATCTTTTTATATCCTTTAAAAACTCTAATAGTATCGAGAACTGTACCCACGGCCATAATGGTTATGATCGTAACCGCCTTTGTTCCGATAGAAAGTGGCATAATATAATCTCTGGTGATATTAGAAATGTCGCTCGACGACACACCAAAAAAAGTTCAGTATGTTGTTTTGGATTCCGAATTTGTGAATGGAACGAATAATACATTTTCCCTAGACCTTACCCTAAAGTCAAACACACATGTGGAAGATATGAGCCGAGTCATAGGGATTAAGATGGTTGATTTCTACGTAACCCAGATTGGTGAGAATGATTCAAATCTTAATACGAACATTGCAAAATATATAGATGTTGTATGCCCGGACGTTCCAAAAGTAGCACAGATGTTGGACGAACGAAGTGGACAACTCCTAGCGAGAATACCATTGGAAAGACACTTCGTGGGTGCGAGTGGGATTGTCATACGAGATAAACAATGGAAAAGTTTCAATCCACCAACTCGATATTTTAATCCTATATCGATAAAACGACTAAATTTCAAATTATACGAACAACAAGATGATGGTGATTACCTAACCCTTCAACCAGATGCTCGCTGGTTCATGGTTCTCGAAATCACAACAGTGAATGTAAAAGAAAAACCCGTCAATAAAGAAGCACAGATTTTAGTACTATTAGAAAAGTTACTCCAAAAACTTGACAATCTAAACCAAAATGTTCAGAAATTACCAGATAAACCACCAGATGAAAACCCCAAAAAATATTCATTTGGACTACTTATTGCTATACTGGTATCATTGTTTGGTGGCTTCTTGTGGTGGGTTAATAAATCTCCCACGTAAAAACAGAGTGTTTAATACCCCATATTAACACCAGCTATACTCACGAGACCCCCGCCAGTATCTCCTGTTACGTACTCCACGAAGATACGGTACTGCCCCGTACCGGTTAAGTTTGCTGTTGGTGTCAGAGTAACCGTCGTTGCAGTAGTGGTCACAGCACTACTCCAAGGATTTGACGTTGTATCACCGAAAACAGAGGTGGCTCCCTTAGCGATGTTTAGGGGACTCGCCGTCGCCCCACCTAACCGTCCACCCGAAACGTCAATCGTGAGCGCACTCATTTCGACATCGGATTCGATGAGATGCGCCGTTATTTTAGCGGAAAACGCATGGTTTGTAAACACTAGCGCGATACCCGGTTTAGTTCCAGCAGTGATGGAAGCCTTGTGGGAATAGGTCTTCTTTGTGACTCCACCTGTGTTAGTGACAAGACCCCCAGCGATCGTGATAGTCGAGAAATTGGCTGTGTTCGAACCTGAAATTGGTCCGAAGTGGGTCCCCGATACCGTAGTCGCCGTCACAGTTCCAACAACATCGAGGGCTGTTCCAGGGTTTGTCTTACCAATACCAACTCTACCGTTAGTATCGAAGTGTACGTTTGTCTCTTCCACCAGTTCGCCGGCACCTGTATACGCCAGTGCACTCGCCGTAATGTTCCCACCACGGATAGGTTGTATGACACATGAGTTAGTAGTGGTATTGTTCACCTGTAACCCAGTGGCGTTAATGACTATGGAATTAGCAGCCTGACTGGTCAGACCAGCATTAGCACCCAATGCGACGGCGTTGGCTCCTTGGGTGGTCAGACCAGCATTATACCCAACAGCGACCGCAGCTTCTCCTTGGGTCGTTTTACCCGCCTGTGGTCCAATGGCGACACCATGGACTGATTGAGCGGTCAAACCCGCCTCAACTCCTATTTTCACACGCGTCGCCACCAAATCGGGTATATTCACAAGCGCCAAGTTTGTGAGTCCTGACCCATCACCGGCGAACTTGATCGATTGTAGGGTACCCGTACTCCCCGTGTATTTCAACTGATCATCCGAGAATAAGCCACGGTTACCGGTGGTTCCGATATTTGGTCCGAAAATAACTCGTCGAGTATCTGATAGTAGACTCTGGACATTTATGTTCACATTCGTTGCGTTCACTGCAGTCGTCGCATTCGTCGCGACCCCGGTGAGTGGACCCGAGAAGTTGGTTGCCGTCACAGTTCCATTAACATCGAGGGCTGTTGTGGGTGAGGCGGTCAAGATACCTACATTACCAGATGTATAAGAGATGTTATTACCCGATGTAATCCAAATATCGGAACCACCGATAACAGCGGAAGATGGAATATTTATAAGACCCGAACCATCACCTGAAACACTCGTCGTCGTTAAAACCCCAACATTCGCCGTTCCATGTACGTCAAGTTTATATCCAGGTGTATTCGTCCCAATCCCAACCTTAGATGTTAGGGTGTCCACGAACAGATTGGCGAAACCAACTTCGAGGTTGGAGGATGTGTATACATTCCCTTCCACGTGGAGGGTCGCCTGTGGTGTTCTCGTCAGAATACCAACCTTAGATGTTCGGGTGTCCACGAATAGATTCGCGAGACCAACTTCAAGGTTCGAGGTTGCGTACACGTTTCCCTCGACATGGAGACTCGCATCCACCGGGTTCGCACCAATGCCGACTCTACCCAAACTATAATTAATATCTGTGACACTTAAATTAGTCCACTGGGATTGAAATTGGACACCAGTTGCACCTCTGATTTCTCCAACAAAATCCAAAAACCCACTTTCTGAAATTATCTCTTCAGCTTTAATGGTTTTCTTTCCCATATATATTTTAACGAAGATTTTAATGAAGTTGAATTCTACATACACATTGTGATAATAACTGAGATGTATGTAAAATGGAATGAGTGATAAAGTTTATACGACCTACACAGAAACAACCTTCTTCTTAACGAGAGCTTTCTTGGTGGAAGAGACGACCTTCTTGGTAGCTTCGGGTTCGACGACCTTCTTGGTAGCTTCGGGTTCGACGACCTTCTTGGTAGCTTCGGGTTCGACGACCTTCTTGGTAGCTTCGGGTTCGACAACCTTCTTGGTAGCTTCGGGTTCGACAACCTTCTTGGTAGCTTCGGGACCAGCGACCCCCTGAACACCACGAGGACCAGCGGGACCAGCGGGACCGACGGAACCGACGGAACCCGAACCACCGGCACCGCAGTTGTCGACGATCTTCAATAGCAGGTCGAAGAGGCGACCCTTATCGATGCGAACACGCATCATCTCCTGTTCAATCTCTTTGCGTAGTGTTTCCATTGTATTATATATAAAAGAAAGATTATCTTTAAATCAAATGATCATCATAGGTCCTCATGCTAAAACGGGTATCGGACAACATGCGATGAAATATGTAAATCTATTTCTACCTGATGGTCAATACTGTGAGATAGGTAAACCATTACCTGAGACTGAACACGGACTGATATTTGTGATTCCAACACCTAATCAAATTGAATATATCAAGTATGCGAAATCCCGTGTTAAGAACCTGTCCTGTATGACTGTATGTGAAACTGAGACCGTTCATGAAGATTATGGTCTGATCATGAAAGAGTTTAAGAAGGTCGCCGTTCCCAGTGAATTCTGTAAAAGGGTTCTCTCCCGGCAGTTCCCTGATAATGAGTTCTACGTTATTCACGCCCACATACCACAACCAAAGGAAAAACCATATACATTTTATCATATCGGAAATATCATGGACCCTAGAAAGAAGTTTAAGGACATTCTTCAGGCTTTTGTGCGACTGAATGAACCAAATACACGTCTCGTTATTAAAGCCACGAGTAATCAAGCTGTGCAGATTAATTTTCCACGGGTCGAAGTCACCAATACGATGTTATCCGAGGATGAGATGGATGATCTTCACCACCGATGCGATTGTTACGTGAGTTTTTCACACTCTGAGGGTGTTGGTATGGGTGCCGTTGAAGCAGCGATGCGAAATAAACCGGTGATCATCACGAATTATGGTGGTGCACCCGAATACATAAAAACACCATATACGATTGACTGTGAACTTCAAGAATTGGAGAATGATGATTTTCTCTTCAAAAAGGGTATGAAATGGGGTAACCCAAATTTCGACCAACTCTTGGAGTTCATGAAGCATGCGTACGATAATCGTGTCCGTTATATGGATCACGAACACACGAAACAATTAGTGGGGAGGGAGAATGTTCTAAAGGAATTCATCTTGAATGTAATTGGTAGCAAAGACAATGAGACCGACAAGGATAGTTCCACTCATGACTGAGTCTCGTTGAGAAATTAGGGACATCACAATATCATCGATGAATCCAATACCGCTTGGTTTGGTAACGACGCGGGGTATGATTGTGCTTATAGCGATATATAAAGTCATCGCTATTATTACAGGTCTAAGACTCTCTTGATCTAACATCGTTTTACATTACTCGTCTATTTTAATTTTGCTAATGTCCACCTTTTTACCGAGCACACCCTTGTCGACCCTGTGTTTTTTACAGAAGTCTCCACACACCGCTTTGAATGAACACCGTTTACCAGCCATTGTCGTAGCTAAACAAATATTATTGTTCTTTCGCTGTTCATTTACGAGGGTGGGTGCTTTATCGATCATGATAATTTGTCGATCACTCTTCTTCTGTTCAGCCTGTTTGTATTTCATTTTCATCTTCCATGTCGCATCAGCGAGGTTGTAGCATTTATCATTCGCCTCACTGACTCGGTACATCTTAGCTGCGTCAGTGAGGCAACGTTCCCACATAGAGTCTCGGATGACTTGCATTTTGTATATTGTTGGTTTTTACAAATAAATACTTAACTTAGGCGTCTCCTCCGATTTCAGCCAAATACATATCAACTTGTCCGGAGAAGCCTGAGAATTTCTCAGCAGTTTTTTTAGTAACCATGTCTTGTACATTCGTGACATGTTCGGTAAACTTCTTCACATCTATACCCGTCGCGTTATGAATCTGTGAATCCGATGATATTTCTTTCGCTGCGTAGAGATATGCGACTGCATAATTCGCATGAAGTATCGCTACGACTGGGGACGTATCCTGTTGTGCAACTGTTGCGTATCGTGCCGATTGCCGAACCATTTTTTGTAAAGACTGTTTCATACCACGTGACCCATTTTGCATCATCAAGATGAGAATGAATATGACAATGATAAAGTACGCGTACATGCCTTCTTAACGTATATCGAGAAAATTATCGATTCACTTTATTCGAAGGTTTTTTCTTCAAAATGACGAAATTAATATCCTGGCGACGGATGCCAGAGCTCTGATCCACCGGGTTCTTAAAAAGGAATTTGTTATCGTGGGCTCTGTACGCCTCCCCCATGTTCATATTGGCGAGTCTCTTGAAACTGTTTGGTGTGACGTACTGATTGAGGTTACCAGCCTTAAACTGTATGACTTTATCACCATTATTGAATTTATCACCGTTGTTTGAATTTCTGTTTGGCATGTTATTGACAAGTTTCTCGCGCCAAGGAATACGTGAAACGTTGGAGTTCGACATTTATTATTAGCAAAGATTTTAAGATCAAACACAAACACTAAATAAAATATTATTAAATATTAGTCGGTATGATATCATCTCTTAACCTAAGTTAAGAAAAGAATGTGATAAAGTATATCATTTATAATGAATATTCCTGTGTGTGAAATCGGTACATACCTTTTACCTTCTACTGAAATCATTTTGAAAGATGGAGGAATAGATGAAAACTTTGATGAATGTATATGCTATGAATGTTCTAAACAACCAATCGTGTCACTGCAGTGTGGACATATATATCACAAGGAGTGTATTTCAAAGTGGATTGAAAAGTGTGAAGCGGTAGGTCCTACGTGCCCACAATGTAGACACTTGATGATTAAAGGAGATTATAAGTTTTGGTTTAAACTTGGACGTGAAACGTGTAATATGAGAAAATGGGGTGACTATTGTCAATCTATTATATATGCAAATTTTGGATCGTCTTCAAAATACTCAAAAGTGTTTCCCTCACTTTTAGGTGTTCAGGCAAATCTAGATAGTTTATTACAACAAAGTTATGACTATTCCGAAGATTCTGAATTCAACGAACATCTAAAGAAGTATTTACGGGTAACAGGTAACGTGTCGTGTACACAAGTGTTTTATTGTATTGGTACTATCATAAAACCTGATACCCCTCGTCGTATTGGAAAATATCCCAAAACAATTACACAACACCAAAAGGATTATATCGATGAATTTAGAAAGCGATGTAATAAATTCCTGGGGTATTTGAATTTCATTGCTGAAAACATACCAAAACCTAAACATACAGACCGTTGGCAGTGGAACAGTGGTAGAAAAATGAATTCGTTGGACGAATTTAAGGGTACCGTGAAAAAATTGAAAAAATGCTATGACAAGTTGACACTTTTAGATGAAATAAACCTAAGTTAGAGATTTGAATTGTAATAAAACTAAGAAAGTATGGAAAGCGTCCAAAAACTCACTCACATCGAACACGTTCTCAAGAGACCTGACTCCTATGTCGGTCCAGTTGAATTGGGTACAGAACCCTACTGGATTCTCAATGGTGAAAAGTTCTCCAAGAAGAACCTCAAGTACTCCCCGGCTCTCTTGAAAATATTTGATGAAATACTGGTCAACGCCATCGACCGCAACTCTCTCCATCCCAAGCATGTCAGTTCCATCTCTGTGACCATCGATAAGGAATCGGGGTCTGTGACCATCGAGAATAACGGTCCTCTCGGTGGGATCTCCGTAAAAATGCACGAGAAGGAGGGTTTATGGAACCCCGAACTCGTCTTTGGACACCTCCTCACGAGTACCAACTATGATGATACCCAAAAGCGTATCGTCGGTGGTCGTAACGGGTATGGAGCCAAACTGGCTAACATCTACTCTACTGCATTTTCTGTGGTCATCAAAGATCATGAGACGAAGCAAACCTATACCCAATCGTGGTCTAAGAACATGACTGTCTGTGACCCCCCAAAAATCAAAAAACATTCAGGTGCTACGTCATCTGTCGCCATCACTTTTACCCCCGAGTGGAAACGATTCGGGATGTCCAAGATGGACGATACCATCTACAGTATCTTCCAAAAGAGGGTATGGGATGCAAACATCTGTACCACACAAAACTGTAAAGTTAAGTTCAACGAGGACGTTCTCACCAAACAAACATTCGAGACCTATGCGAAGATGCATGAAGGTGTCGAAGATGTGTATTCGTTAAACACAGACCGATGGTCAGTGTGTATCGGACCCGCTGAGAATGGTATGGAACAAGTTTCATTCGTGAATGGACTCTGTACGAATAAGGGTGGAACCCATGTCGACCATGCCGCGAACCTTATCGCTAACGGTATCATCGATGAAATGGCGAAGAAGATTAAGTTGAAACCTCAACAAGTTAAGAATACTTTTACGATCTTTGTTAAGGCAACCCTCGAGAACCCAACATTCTCCAGTCAGGTGAAGTCTGAATGCACCTCCAAGTCTCAAAGTTTTGGGAGCAAGTTTGAAGCACCTAAAAGTTTTATCAAGAACGTACTCAAGACTGGAATCGCCGAGGAACTCCTGGCACTCTCCAGATTTAAGGAGATGAAGGAACTTCAAAAGTCTGATGGAGCCCGCAAGTCTAAGATTACTGGTATACCCAAATTGGATGACGCAAACAAGGCTGGTACAGCACACTCGAAGGATTGTACTCTCATCGTCACAGAGGGTGACTCGGCAAAGACTCTCGCGGTCGCGGGTCTCTCGGTTGTGGGTCGCGACCACTATGGCGTCTTCCCACTCCGTGGTAAGTGTAAGAATGTCCGAGATGTTTCCGTAGCCCAACTCACATCGAACCAGGAGTTCAATGATCTCAAGAAGATTTTGGGACTCCAACAGGGTAAGGAATATAAGAATGTCTCCGATCTTCGCTATGGGCGTTTAATGATCATGACAGATGCTGATAATGATGGATCCCATATCAAGGGTCTCATCCTCAACATGATTCATTATTTCTGGCCCAGTCTTTTGAAACTTGGATTTGTTGTGAGTATGGTGACCCCGATCATCAAAGCTACGAAGGCTTCACAAACCAAGTCCTTCTACACAGACTCCGCGTTTAGGACCTGGTATGGAGATGGGAAACAAGGGTGGAAGATTAAGTACTATAAGGGTCTCGGTACTTCTACATCAGCTGAAGCTCGGGAGTACTTCAAGAAGATTCAGGACCTCACGGTCAAATTCGATGTGGATACAATGACCGATGATTCAATTATTCTTGCTTTTGATAAGAAAAAGGCTGACGCGAGGAAGTTATGGCTTTTGGAGAACACTGCGAAAGATGCTGACCAACTCGAAGTCCCGTATGGGAGTGTGAAGCAATTGGACATCTCTGATTTTGTGCACAAGGACTTGGTCAATTTCAGTCTCGCAGATCTCAAGCGGTCTATCGCACATATGGCGGATGGTCTCAAACCCTCACAGAGGAAGGTGATGTTCGCGTGCTTCAAGAAGAATCTCAAGGATGAGATGAAGGTTGCACAATTGGCGGCATTTGTGGCTGAGAAGAGTGCGTACCACCATGGTGAAGTTTCCCTAGCGGATACGATCGTAAAGTTGGCGAATGACTATACGGGGTCGAACAATATCAATCTTTTGGAGCCTTGTGGTCAATTCGGTACGAGACTCATGGGTGGTAAGGATGCGTCTCAAACAAGGTACATCTTCACGAAGCTTACCAAGGATGCGAGAAAGATCTTTGATCCTAGGGACGATGCTGTTCTCAATTACCTGGATGATGATGGTCGCTCGATCGAACCAGACTTTTACATGCCCACTCTACCGATGGTTTTGGTGAATGGGACGGAAGGTATTGGTACAGGTTTCAGTTGCTATGTACCCCCATTCAACCCAGATGATATCAAGGAGAACATTAAGAGATATCTCAAGGGGGACGAAATCGTGAGTATGCGACCTTGGTTCAGGGGGTTCAAGGGAGTTGTTCACAAAGAGGAGGATACATGGATGATGGAAGGTGTATGGAACTGGTCTGGAAGCAATATTGTGGTGACTGAACTCCCACCAGGTCGCTGGACACAAGATTATAAGGAGTACCTAGATGGTCTCGTGGAAAAGAAAATGATTGGTGGATACGTCAATAACTCAACAACGGAAGATGTTCATTTTGAAATTATGGAGTATGCGGGTAAGGATCTCCTCAAGGACCTCAAGTTGAGGAAGACTTTCCGTGTCTCCAACATGCACCTCTTCCATCCCACCAAAGGTATTCACAAGTACGCAAGCCCCGAAGAGATTCTTCAAGACTTTATCGATCTCCGACTCGAACATTACAAGATGAGGAAGGCACACCTCATCGATGTCCTCGAGAAGCGGGTGGGTATGTGTGACCATAAATCGAAGTTTGTATCCATGGTCATCGAGGGGAAGTTGGTAGTCTTCAAAAGGAAGAAGGCTGAACTCGAGACGGAGATGTCCTCAATCTTTCCCAACATTGATGGGAATTTGGACTACCTCCTCAATACGAGGACGGTGGAGTATACAGATGAACGCGTCAAAGCGCTCATGGATGAGGCGGCGCAGGCGAAGGAGGATCTAGAGAAGATGTTGAAGACGAGTCACATTACGATGTGGAAGAATGATATTAAAAATATGTAAACAATAGTAAGCATGGGTGAAGCCGCTAAGATTTCCCTAAAGGCTATTGGAAAACAAGATACACATTTGCTTTCCAAAGACCCTAAAAATTCCTTATTTAAATATGAAACGAAGAGACATTCCGAATTTAGAAAATATCATAATGTACACACCGTAACACAAGGGATTGCAGCGACCTGGCCATTCGGTGAAACGATCCGAGTTGAATTGAAACCCCAATACATGGGGGATCTCTTAAATAATGTGTGGATCCAACTGACATTACCAAAATGGGGGTTTGATGATATCATCTTTAACGAAACTTTACAGAAAATGTTGTTCAGTGGTCAAACTTTAGCACAATTTGGGTACCCGACGTTTAGGGAATGGTGGCTCGCAGGTGCCCCGAATTTAGCCGGAATTATCCTCCCCGTCTTCCAGTTCCCAGATTTCAAATACTTTTTGTCATTTGAAGAACAGTTCAATAACTTAATTTTTACGTTTCTTCCCGTAGAATTGTTTACTATCAATACGGATTTTACTGCGACTGTATTGGTTTCATTATTGCGTATTCTAAGTAATGATCCAAACACAACCCCTGGTGTAGCACTTGTTAATACATTAGCGATTAATCAGGCAACCACCGCAATTCCAATTGGTATCATTAATGTACTCAAGGGGATTTCAGTGGATCTTTCAGATACTTTGGTATTGTCCACTCTCAGTCTCGGTACACCCATACTCACAGCACTGATACAAGTCCTAAACATGGATGTGGCTGTGACCCCTGGTCCAGAACTTCTTACTACATTGGGAATTGATGATACAACTTCAACGATTCAAATCAGTATTATTAATGTACTCAGAGGGATTAGAGTAAATATTCCGGGTGATGTGGTCCTATCAGCTCTCAGTCTCGCTACACCTGTATTCGATGCACTGTTAGGTATTCTAAACGGAGATGGTAATGATCCCGATCCAGTCACTGCACAAAATCTACTTACAGCACACCCATCGACTCCATCCTATATTATTGATGTAATCAGTGGCGTATCACCAGTAACTAGAGGCACCGCAGTAAGACCCAGAGAAGTTGGGGCAGATATTACAGATGCCTTGATATTGTCCCAACTCGTTACAAGTGTATTCGCAGTACTCCCAGAAACCATCAAGAGTATTATCTTAAGAGACATACCACTACCTTCGTTTACACTACCTGAGATTGCGTATTGGGCATGGGATATGCAATTACTTGGTCGTAAACTAATCAAAAATATCAAATTTAAAGTGGATACTCAGATAGTCGAAGAAATAACCGCAGATTGGTGTATCATTCACGATAATATGTACACCACTGACTCACAAAAAATGAGCGCAAATACACTCTATAATCGAAATATAACCGGGGGTGAAACGTCTCAACCGTCAGCCCAAAACATTGCACAGAGTAACGATGTGTTTATTCATATACCGTTCTTCTTTTCACATAATTACGGTGGTGACGCATATTCAGAAAACAATCAAAATAAAACACCATTCCCGTTGTGTGCCATTCATAAACAGAAAATTACACTTGAAATTGAGTTTTTCAAGCAGTCCTTCTTCACACTGTATAACCAGCGTGTACCGGATAATTTAAGTAGCCGAGGTCTCCCGGCAATACCTCCACCTAAAAATATACAGAATTTTAAAGTCATCACAGAGGAAATCGCACTTTCACCCGAAGAACGTCTATATTTCACCCGACCGAATAACGAGATTACATATGATTTCGTAGTTAAACATTCCAGTATCCCCCTTGAAACGGGAAAGCGAGAATTCATCGTACAATTGGAACCAAATATTCCCGTCAAATGTTTCCATTGGTTTTTTAGATATGCGGGATATGAAGATGATAATGAGTATAGGAGTTTACCTGTAGACGACCCAACTCATGTAAATGAATGGTACTACTCGACTACCGCCAATCGTTACAACTTTACACGGGGGCAGCTCAAGGATAAATCCGAACCACATATCTTAAAAAGTGCTTATTTCACACTAAACGGTGAACGCATCCCAAACGTATCGAATAACGACCGAGAATATTTTTTCAGTTACGTCCCCTCACGGGCGAAAATGGCGAGGTCAGCGACTGATATAGCGAATAACTATCTTTTCGAACCACCCATACCCAATTATTTACTTAATTATATTTACTCGTACAATTTCGCACTATTCCCTAAAAGTACTTCACTTTCGGGGTTTCTCGACTTTTCAGCCATACAATCAGAAAAGACCAATTTACACTTAGAATTGGTGAACAATCTCGACCTCAAATACGGTAACGGGAAGAGTATCCAGAACCCGGAATATAAATTTCATATGTACTACACGGGTTATAAAACACTCGTCTTCAGCAATGGGTCTTTGTTACAAACTTAAAAATAAAAAGTATAGATAAGTAGAGATGGCAGGAAAACTGATATTAGGTACTACTGGGATACAGGATATGTATGTGACAGGGAACCCGACCTATTCTCATTTCTCTGGTATTTTTAAGCGACATACGAAATTTGCATTCGATGTTAGAGAACACCCGTTACTCGATGCAAAATTCGACCAGGATACGATATGTATCATACCAGTAGATATGGGGGATCTTCTCACGAACCTGACGCTTAGATATAAATTCTTCTTCAAGGCATCTGTATCAAATACTTACCCAATGGGTGGTGTCACACCTACAGCGGCAAACCCAACTGGTAATTATGATGATCCATTCACGCCCACTGTCGGTATCCACGCCATCGAGTATGCAGATCTCATTATAGGAGGGACACACATTGAACGACTCACGGGTGACTGGATTTATCTGTACCATAAGTATCACGCAACTGATTATAATTTTAGGGATACCATCGTTCCCATGACAACCGCAAAAGAAGATCCCTATGGTTCAAACAACGATAACGTGTGGACCTTACGACAGATGTACCTTGATTTACCGTTTTATTTCTATAATAATCTACCAGCTTCCATCTTGTTATGTAAACTCACGAAACAGGATTGTTACATCAGAATTAAGTTCAAGAGTTTGGATAAAATTGTTCGACCGTACTTGACTCCATTCGTGACTGAGGCGAAAATAGAAACGGCATCCTTGTTGGCGACATATGCGTACCTTGACCAAGACGAATTGAGTTATTTGAAAAGTACACCGATAAACCAATTGATCACACAGATACAATTGAAAAGGCATGATATACCAAGGACAAGGGAGGAGGATGAGATTACTTTACGTTTTCACCATCCGGTCAAAACAATTTATTTTATCGCATCGAAGAAATCGAGACGGTTTGCATATCATGGTAATGAAACATTGTTACAGTACATGCTCAATACAAAAATCAAAGAAATGGAAATGATCATAAACAATACACCTCTATTCAAGGAACCCTTTTCGAAAATGGTCTATGAAAATAGCCTCACAAACTCGATTTCCGGGGTAAATGTGGATGTGTCGTTCGATGGTTTAAGTATAGTCGATGGGGATGTCGTGTACAGTAACGTAAATGATTCACAATCATATGTTCGTTTTCAACTAGAAACACGTGACCAGATCGGGAGTTACTCCTTCGCCCTCTACCCCTTAGATAACGCACCATCCGGGCATTTGAATTTCAGTCGTATAATCGACCAGAGGTGTAGAATAAAATTGGATTATTCAGATCCATTCTCAGCAGAAGAAGGTGTATCAACGGATCCAGAAAGTAATGTTACAGAAGTTCAAATTTACGCGAAGAGTTACAATATACTCCACTATTCAAGTGGGTTATCTGGCTTAAAATATTAATGATACATATTATATATGGCGGGTCGAGTCCTGATCGCAGCGATAGGTGAGTTAGATAGCTCTTTAAGCGCTAACCCGTCATTCTCTTTTTTTACTAAAAAATATAGTAAGCACACAAACTATGCCTCAGAAAATTATAAGATAACCTTCCCGGACAAGGTGTTCACAGACGATTTTTTGGATGTACCTATTCCTCAGAAGTATGGTGATATTTTACGCGGAGTTGTACTATCCTTCAACGCCGATCCCACGGAGGTCGCGAAATTGGGATCAAATCTTTATCCTGTCGATGTATTTGGAATTTCTGTGATCGACTATGTAGAGTTATACATCGGTGAAAATAAGATCGATACGGTCACTGGTGACGATATATTCATAGACCGAGAATTGAACGTATCTGAATCATATAGATCGAGTGTGAATGCATTACATGGAAACCCATTTCAGGGAAGTGCGGAACCCGAGTTCGTACAAGAATTTTTGGATGGGCAGTATAACACACGAGGGATCAATCCATTCAACACCGATGAATATAGGATTCATATTCCTTTTTATTTTCACCGACGTCCCGGAAGTGGGTTTCCTTTATGTTCAATATACGATCAGGAAATGACTCTTCGCATAAAATTGCGACCCGCTATGGACGTTCTGTTCGCGACACAGAACAAATTGGGTGACGCTACACTATGGGACCCGGAAGCGAACAATCGGATACTACAACAACTTGAGTTGAACAATTTCACAGTCAATTTAGACCTCATTCATTTAGATAAACAAGAGCGGTGTATGTTACAGCGTAGACCTCTCAATATTTTGTTCGAACAACGCCAAAGGAATGTATTTCTAATCGAAGCGCGTTCTAAAACGGGTACATTTGAGTTGAATTTCAATAATTGTGTTAAAGAACTCTTTTTCGTTGCTAAAAAGTTTGGTCACTGGACACAAGATCAAATAACAATTTTGAATCGGATACACGCTCTCGATAGTTTGACATCCTCTCAAGTTGGTGTTATCAATGAACTTCGACAATCTCTTTACCGTATTTCAATTTGGGAAGAAATTATACGCATTGCTATGAGTAGGTTGACTGGTGAGACGAATGCGGTTACACGGAAAAACGCTGTAGATGTGTTACGTCAAACTATTGTATGGGGACCGGAACAACTCACCCTTTTGACAGGTGTGCAGGATAATACAACTGATTTACCAGCCGCAACAACCGCGCTCATTCAGTATCTTTATACCATACCCAATCTAATTGTAAACACACAAACTACGGTGGATACGGAACTGGGTAGGCTTCCATCTATAACTGATCAGTTTGAACGTAGTAACATCATAGCTACTCTCATCGCCATTCAAAATGTGTGGGGGGTGGATCAAATTGCAATTTTAAATAGCTTGATAGACCCCAATGTGCAAAATGAGTCTTTACTCATATTTCAACTCCGCACATTCGTGGCGCATGATAGTTATTTTTTAGTTGGTCTGTCATCGCTCACCCCCGGTTCACCGGAACAGCTCAATGTGGTCAACGGTCTCGAAGGGTATCTTAATGATCTCGCCGTCCAATCGGATATCTTAAAATTGGGGATGATCGCTGTACTAAACACATTACCCGGCAAAACAGACGCTCAACGTGGCGCGATCGTAGACGGACTGATCCGAATTGGGGCAGAGGCAACTATTTGGGGTAGTTCTCAACTTACTCTTTTAGAGCTGTTACGAAACGCATTTAATGATGGAAATATAACCACTCTCGAGAGCTATCTTAATGGTCTCTCAGGTGATATCAATCAAAAAGTGAGGATTAAAGGGATACTCTTTGTCATAGGGGAGTTTCCGGGTACCCTCGAGGCGGCAAGATTAGAACGCGTCACGGCGTTACGCCAGTTTAATGTGTGGCGAGATGAACCCGTAAAACTTGTAAATAGTTTAACTTCTCTCACACCCGGAACTTCTGGTCGCGCAGCTGTTATAAATAGTCTAATTGAGTATTCAAATGTACTGATCGATGAGGTACCGACACTTCAATTCACACTCAATAATCTGAAAAATGGTGTGAACGGAATACTTGATACTATAGCTACTCTCACCACAACGGCTGAACGTGACCCCCTCATAGTTGAACTTGTCGCATTGGGTGTTTGGACAAGTGATCAACTCACCACATTGAACGCATTACGTGTTCCATCCGCGAATGATACTACTTACATAACACAACTAAAAGCGGCATCTACACAAGTTCCCATCACTCAGTCCATTCAAAACGATATTATACAGAAATCGGTATCAAGAAATTACTGGGGTAATCAAATATTCACTTTAAATAATTTACGCCTAGTTGTACCTGGATTCATAGGGCAGACTACTCTTGTTACCGCACTGAATACGTATATCGCTGGTCTCCCAAGTAGTTTGAATCTCGTGACTTCACTGAATGCGGTGGTGGCTGCGACCACGAAGGCAGCTCGTGACCCGCTTGTGGATAGTCTCATCGCATTGGGTATTTGGAGTGCGGCTCAAATAGTTACGTTGAATGCATTGCGTGAGCCAGATTTTAATGATATATCCACATTGGTTCCAGAGGCAACCGCACGAATTGATATTTTAAAAATTGGATTCAGTGCAACACTCGACAGTATACTCACTGTCGCCACTAAGACAGAGCGCGACCCGATTATAGATAGTCTCATCGCATTGGGTACAGGTATATGGGGGTCGACCGAACTCACTACATTGGATTCGTTACGTACCCCTTCAGGAAGTGATGGGACATATGTAACCTCACTAAAGGGGTTTATTGGTGCTATATCCACACCCAAATCGATTATGTTAAATAGAGGTGTAGCGACGAGCGTCAGAGGTTTCAATTTCTCCAATGTGTACTTAACGAGTGATGTTATCACCCCAATTGGGGCAACGTTACCGAACATCGCAGAAAACCGCAATGAATTTGTATCTAATCTCGTTGCAGAAACAGGTCTTTGGGGGTCAAGTCAGCTCACTCTATTGGAAGAGTTGCGTTCAGATACACCAACGGGTTATATTGACCGACTCACAGAGTACGTAAAAGGTGGATTATCAACCCTAGCAGTAGGATATGTTGATAAAACTGAAGGTGAACTACAGGCTGTTAACACCACACTTAATACGAACCCGACACCGTCCATATTAATAAACCGCAATGATTATGTATCTAATCTCGAAGTGATAACTGGCGTTTGGGGATCTGAACAAAATACATTCTTAACCAGTTTGCGTACATCCACGGCACCAACAACTCCCATTGAAAAACTCACAGAGTACATAAACGGGACATTGTCCACTATACCGACACCCACTACTAAAACTGATGTTGAACTACAGGCTATCATCACTACACTCGAGACGGACCCGACACCGTCTATACTAATAAACCGTAACGATTATGTATCTAATATTGAAGCGATAACGGGTGTTTGGGGATCCGAGCAAAATACCCTCTTAACCAATTTGCGTACATCCACGACACCAACAACTCTCACAGAACAACTCACCGAGTACATAAACGGAATATTGTACCAGCTACTGACACCCACCACTAAAATTGAAAGTGAACTAAATACTATCATCACTACACTCGAGACGGACCCATTACCGGACGTGGGACCGGACCGAACTATATTTATAGATGGTCTCGTCGCAGAAACGAATGTTTGGGGGGCTAGCCAACTCACCCTTTTGAATGATTTGCGTACGACTACCCCAGCAAATCACATTAACCGACTTATTCAATATGTGAAAGGGATATTGTACGAGTTACTGACCCCCACCACTAAAATTGAAAGTGAACTAAATGCTATCATCACTACACTCGAGACGGACCCAATACCACCAATAGTAGTAAACCGTAATGAATTCGTGTCGAATCTCGAAGCGATAACGGGTGTTTGGGGGGTGAGTCAAGCAAGTTTATTAAATGATTTGCGTACGACTACACCAGCAAATCACATTAATCGACTCATTCAATATGTGTACGGGATATTGTACACTTTAACAGTGGGTTATGTTGCTAAAACTGCAGTTGAACTAAATACTATCAACGCCACACTCGCTACAGACCCTTTACCACCTATAGTAGTAAACCGGAATGAATTTATAGATGGTCTCGTCGCAATAACAGGTTTTTGGGGTGCTGATCAGGTCACCCTATTAAATGGCTTACGTGCAACTACACCAACGGGTCACATCGACAGACTCGTCGAGTATGTAAATGGTGTATTATCAACCATAGTAGCGGGATATGTTGATAGAACTACTGCTGTGCTACAAGGTATCATCGACCTACTTGGGGACTCTTTACCATCCATATTCATAAACCGTAATGATTTTGTATCTAATCTCGAAGCCATCCAAAATTTATGGGGTGCTGATCAGGTCACCCTATTAAACGACTTACGTACAACCGATACATCGGTGAGTCTCACCGCATATGCGACTACGTTACGGGACACTATAATTGCTTTAAATAGCGATTCCCCGGATACTACAAATCGAGGTGTTCTTGTAAATACACTCCTCGGGTTTCTATTGTGGGGAGCCACCCAGAGGACTCTCCTAGATAATGAATTTCGTGTGGTAGGGTCTAAAGATCATGCCGCTATTATTGACGGTCTCGTGACGTATCTGGGTGGCTTGAGAACCTTGGCTCTCACGTATCACAATCCTTCGACTGGATTGGGGTTATTAAGAACCTTATTAAATACCACTGATGGAGCCTTACATACTACTATTGTGGGTCTTTTACAACAAACCACAGATACCGTGTGGGACGGATACTTCTTTCGTTTACTCGAGGAACTGAAAAATGCAGCTATCGTCGTGGGGACAGAGACTACTCATATCAGTCAATTACAGGAGTATGTAAACATCACATTTTTTACGGCGGGTTTAAATAGAAATATCGTCTTTCTACTGACACAACCCACTGTGCGGTACCCACCCACCGTCTTCAATAAATGGGCGAGAGGTAAAAAACACGTCCCTTTGATGTACTCAAAACAAAATAAGACGACACTCGAATGTGACGGTGAAACAATCATAAACGAAACAACCGGGAACAATCTTTTCTTATCAACATCTTTATCGAATATATATCACAAACGCTCACCCGTCTTTCGCAACATTAACATGTATAGTTTTGCGTTACACCCGGGTGAATTGGAACCATCGGGTCACATGAATTTCAGTGGGGTCAAGGATGCACGCGTCACCATGGACCTCGAATACGATGGGAGCCAAGGAACGTTCGACTTTGATGATAATTTCATCGAAGTACTCGGTATCCCACAAATGGATTTCCCTAAGCAGGTTATAATCATAGCAAAAAGTTACAATATGATGATAATCAGGAATGGTAAAGCTAAGGTACTTTTTTAGGTAGATTGTTTATTAAACAGAGTCAATTTATTGTTTGCTATATAATCAATGATGTTGTTCTTGATACACCATTTGATGAAATTCAACTGCGCGAGGGTTGTATGAATTTCATGAGATGTCCCCGGAACGGTATATGCAAACTTTTCAGATCGACAAAATGGGTCGAAGAGCTTTTTACTGTACCCATCAAGGCTTGACTTGTACGCATAATGCACGGTGAATATTTTGCCGTCATTAGTCTTATAGGATGTGTGATTTTTCTTCGCATAATTGGTGATGAACCATTCCAGATTTCGCAAAGAAATACCACTTGTTTTATCTAGTATATTCATTAATTTGGATCGATTATTTTCTTCGTCATAGAACGTGTTAATTGATGATAGTAGAATATCGGACTTACTCATTATTGAAAATAGTACTCAAATCTATAAGTTGTTTCGATTTATTACATTCTATACATTCGGGGGAAAATAAAACTTCGGGTCCATGGGTGTGACCATTACGACTCTCATGAATTCTCTGTCTAATGCGATTTCCCACATTTTTATGCTTTCCACAGTAGCCTTCATGTATACCCTTAAACGCACACCTCGAACCATCGGACTTTGTCCCTTTACACATCATATTCGCGGACAAGACTGGGACATCCCTCAGTAACAGGTCAAGAGAAATTGCATACTTTTTTGAAATTACAACAGCGTATTCAGTCATCAATATATCGATACGGTGTTTAAGTTCTTCATCGAACAGCCCAATAATTCTATCACTGTAGCTCATTACTTACTATTTCCTAGCTCGTATTTTTTAAATAGATCTTCAACGCTCTCTTCTCTTTGAATCCTCACCTGTTTAATACGTTCCCTGAGATCAACTACTTTACCCTCGCAATCGATACCATGTTTTTTACATTCCTCTATAAGGTCTTCTCGTTTCATGGTGCTCAGGGCAGGTTCCCGTTTTTTTGGTGGTGGTTTACACTGATTGATGAGTTCACCGAAGATTTCCTGCTTTACATTTTCGTAGAGTGGATCGAGTAAATCACACACAGGGTTTAGAAACTTATTAATGAAGTAATACTGGTAATCAATGGGAATGTTATGCTCCTCCACGTACTTGGGATCCTCCGATTTTTCAAATGCTTTAGCCTTTGGGTCACCCGTCTTCACGAGGAGATATGGAACACGGTCACCAGATTGTGGTTCGGATCCAGGTTTACGCATTCTCATCTTATTCACAACTTGAACATGCGCCTGATTGATATTCGCGGATTGGGGACTCGTGATAGACACAGAATTTCCAGCAACCTTGTAACTATCAGATAAACCCTGACTCAGTATAAGTTTCTCATTGGGGACATCACCGGAGAGAAGCTCGATCGCCCGTTCCTTCGCGAGTTCTTTGGGTGGACCAGTATCACTCGAAGTAAGGACAACATCAAGGAGTTCCTTACACACTTCTCTCATGTGAGGTGTGTTGTCTCTACGAACGAGCTGGAGACCCTTTACGTCTATATAATCCATGTGCATTTTCTCATCTTTACCCTTTGTCCAAAGTTTAGCGGCGTATCGTTTTTTTGAATATAGAAAGTATGGGCAATAGACCTTCTCAAGTTCCAAGTTATTCGGTTTTTTGAAGAGGGCGCTACACTCCTCTGCTGCCCTTTCACCAATCTCCCAGCTGTATTCAATCGCCTCTACACCTTTACGATCCCCTACATCAAACTCAACCATGACTGAATCTGTATCACCGTATCTCACTTTCGCTCCCGGGAAGTTAGCCTCGACGTAGGCTTTCGTCTCCTCGATCATCGCGCGCCCACGGAATGTCGTCGTTGAAGCTATCGGTACACATGGGAGAATACCCTTTCCAGCGCCAGTGAAGCCATACACGGAGTTCATCGATATCTTATACGCCAACTGTTTACCGTTATACACTTCCTTCATGTATCCAGTTGCAGAAGCCATGTCTTTTTTCGCCTTTTTACGGAACTGTTTGAGTTCAAGTAAAATACTGGGTAAAAGACTAGGAACATCTTGTGCGAATTTATACGTCTTATCCTTAATCTGGAAAGTCTCGTAGGTCACCCCTGGAATGTTTCCATAATCCTTTTCATTCATGACGTATGATGAGTAGCACAAATTATGCGCCATCATGATAGATGGGTACAGGGCTTCAAAATCCAATGCTGTGATTGGGGTATAGTACGCCCCTTTTTGTGCGTCGAGTACCGTAGCACCCTCGTATTGTTCTTCGGGTAATTGCCCATACCTAATCGTCGGAACCATGAAACCCATTTCCCTCGCCTTTTTCGACAACTGACTAAATACCTTAATCTGTTGACCTCTCTCGACCAGGAAACACATCGGAACCCAAGTCGCTTTAGCCATCTCCAGGAGATTGAGAAGAATGTACATCTTCTTCATGAGTTTATGTGGTAATAGGGTGTCTTTCATACAGTACTCAGCCACATCCCTTAACTTGATGGGATCACCTTCAGCGTATCGAGCGAACATCTCCTTTGGGGACATGTCAATTTTCTGGTCACCCAGGTATAATTTTGATACGTTATTGAGACTATACGAATCCAATTTGTATCCTTTTTTCACTTCATGGAACAGATCGAAAATGAAACGTCCCGACATTGGGAGTAATTTCAATACATTATCACCCAATGCACTCGAGCTCAACCTTTTAATGGTGATTTCACACACTTGACTCTTCAACTTCCCCATCCTAAAAAACTCCGGGTTACATCCAACGATGAAAGCTCTCGTGTAAATGTAATCAAAATCGAAACCAAAAATGTTCCATCCGGTCATGATATCAATATCCTTCTGATGTATGTACTGCTGAAATGCCTCGAGCATTTCCCGTTCTGTATCAAAACTCACTATCGTACACCCATCGAGGTTTGAATCGGTTTTCTTATAACAAAAGCAAGTCTTATCGTACGGTTCATCGTTACCGAATGTACATAGAGATACCGCGATTTGAAAGCATGCGTCATCCTTCACGTTTGGATTGGGAAATTTACCAGTAGAGCTGTTACATTCAATATCGAAAGACGCCACAACAAATGGAGCGATATCATCCCGGGGTACAGGTTTCAACGTAGTCCAGTCGTTACAGAAAAGATCTATATCAACTCTCGCGAGGTGTGAACGTACACAATCATCACCGGTCTTCAGCCAGCCAGTTGATTGGATACCAGTTCGGTGCATTAGTCTGAGAACCGGGTCAATATTCGATTCAAAAACTTTCATTCGCTGTGTACCAGATGATATCTGAATCGGGTTTTTCAGGAAATAGTCCACACGGCGTCGACTCCCGAGATTTTTGAAATCCAATTTCATGAACACAAATTCCTTATTATTTTGAAATCCCCAAACATCTTTGGCTTTCATCACTGAAAAAGAAACCAAGCATTCTGGGCACTTCTTGTCGATGAAATTATAGATTTCTTGTACAGTCTGCTGAGTGACGCGTTCAGAGAGTTTGATAAAGAAGTAAGGTGTAAATACTGTGGTCACACATACAGATTTTCCATGTTCAGTCTTCCCGAAAATACTGATTAAGTGTTCATCATCTGTATCTACCACTTCCCATGTGAGTGCTTGAAAATCGACACCCATCCCCGTTGTGTATACAATGAGCGAAAATTTTAATATCGTTTACTAATAAATGTCAGCTGCTTTAATTGACCTCGTTTCTGTGGGTGCTCAGGATGTGTACATCACTGGTCAGCCCGAGATAACTTTTTTCCGTCAGAACTACAAGCGGTACACTAATTTCTCCATCAAGCCCGAACGCCTTGATTACATCGGTACCTTCGGTAGCGGTAATGAAGTCACTATACCCATCAAGTCCAAGGGTGATCTTCTCAGTTACATATGGATCGAGGCGGAAAACATCGGTGCTACCGGTAGTTCCAACCTCGGTTTTTTCGATAAGGATGAAACGACCACTACTGAGTTCCAACTCTGGATCGGTGGACAGAAGGTTTCTCAAATCGACGCCTTGTACATTCAGGGTGTTCACAATCTCCTGTACAAGGATAACCAAGCTAAGGCGTCTTGCGCCGTAACCCTCGATGAAGTCCCCCAAAATGCTCTTGGCTCTTCCACACACGCGAACCACTACGTCCTTCCATTCTTTTTCAGTGATGACTGGACCAAGTCCCTTCCTCTCGTAGGTCTCCAGTATCACGAGGTCGAAATCCGCGTGAAGTGCCGTGGGGGTACGTTCGCGCCTAGCAACGTGAAAGTATTTGGTAACTACGTGTATCTCGATACCGATGAACGTAAATTCTTCGTCGACAATGAACACGAGATTCTCATCACCCAAACCCAATATCAACCAATGTCCGCGGCTGATACCGAAGTTGATCTTACGTATTTTAACCACCCCGTCAAGGCTCTTCACATCGTTTCCTCCGAAGCTGATACCAATAAATGGTCCACCAACTGGACGTTCGATACATCGACTTTATACATCAACGGTACACCACTCTTCGAGAATATGTCATCCACATTCCATCACAATGTCGTCCCAGAGATGCATTGCTCGGTTCTCCCCCACGATTCCCTGAGCACAATCTCTACATTCACATGGCCTTTCTGCCTCACCATGAACAAGTCTCAACCAACTGGTACTCTGAATTTTTCTCGCATCGATAACGCGAAACTCACTCTCAATGGTAACAGTGTGCGTAACGGTAACTTAGTGAGGGCGTATGCGGTCAACTATAACATTCTTCGCATCAAGAATGGTATGGGTGGTGTCGCTTTCGGCAACTAAGTCAAAGACAAAAAAGTATAAAATATGTAAAATGGTTAAATCTTCCTCACGACCCCGAAAAACGTCCAAGTTTGTAATCGATCTTGGACCAGAGATAGACAAGGTCGTCAAGAAGAAAAATGCGAAAATTAAGAAACAGAAACGTATCATCAAGGCACTAGAGAACGACCCAAAAATCAAAAAACACAAAGTGGTCATCGACAGTCTACAGAACCAACTTTCAGATGCAGAGAAGCGCGTAACCAGTCTTGAGAATGAGCTAAAGCGTTACAAGGTGAGTCGTGTGAGTATCACGAATAAGACAGTAGAGAACGCCTTTAAGAATTTACGAAATGGTCAGTCACTGTTTAAAATGAAAACACAGACGAAGAGGTTAATTGAGATGTCCGGTCGTTGGGAGGAAGCTCGGAAGATTCACGCACGAAAAATGTTATGTTAGCCTAAGTTGTTTATTTATTCTTATTATATATAACAATGGATCTTTATTATTGTAAAGCTTGTCAGAGGACCTATGATGGTCATGCACAGTGTTGTTTTGAGATGGAACATGTCAAAGTTAAAATCCATACAGATACTAAATGATACCAATCGTTTTGGTTGGTGGTCTCGCCGCTCTCACAGCGTACACTTATTTAGGTCAGAACCTCGTGTCCTCCAGGGAAGCCAAGAGACTCATTAAGGATGGTAAGATAAAGAGGGTTATCGATGTTCGAACTGCTCTAGAGTGGCGAGCCGGTCACTACCCTAGAGCCTTACACATCCCAGTGGATAAGATCAATGAAAAGACAACTACGGAACTCCCAAAGCGGGGATTACTCGTATACTGTAACACTGGACAGAGAGCTAGATTTGCGGCAGAGAAATTGGAAGGTCTAGGTTTTAAAGATGTATACTACATCGCTGGATTGTACACAAGCTTACTTTAGTTTGACCCCTAGGACCCTCCTCAATTTTTGGAGAACGAATGGGTCTGGTATAGACCTACCAGACTCGTACGCGTTAATTACACTCGTAGTAACCCCAATTGCGATTGCTAAATCTCTTTGTCTATTGAAACCTTTAGCAATACGTCCCCGTTGAATTATATTTGACATAGAGAGTGGTACCTTCTTATGGGTACCCAGCTCCTCATCCTCGAGTTTTTGCTCTTTCGTACGTTCATAATGCGTCGTTGTGTGTCTCTGGTTAATGGGTGCAGCTTTACCTCGAATAATAAGCGGTTCCAAATCCTGGTGACTCATCTGTCTAGATAGTACGTTTTGTTTTTAAGATTCTTTCCAAACGTTCCTTTTCCTTCCGCATAAAGATCGTCAGTTGAATAACTTCACCTTGGAGGGTCACCTGTCCATGTTGTTTTGCCATAGTTACATTTTCGACTCTTACCAGGTCTACCCAAGACATCTTAGACTCTGGTGTTTTACTGTGATATATCGCTAGTACAGCCGCATCCCTCTTCAAATCTCTAGGAAGTTCCTCTCCCTCGTAACACACAACCACATGAGCACCTGGGTACCCACTCACATGCATCCACCGGTACCTGGGGTCGCTGGTATTCGTGAGTTGATCATTCTCTTTTGCATTTTGTCCAACTCGAACAGGTATATTACCTGATGCCGTGTATTCTAACATGATTAGTATTACATTTTCTTTTTTATGTTAGTAGTGGTCGATACGTCAAATCTAATATCTTCTAATTTTGATTCAGGTATTTTATACTGCTCAAACACCAAACTGATACGTTTACTTTTTGGATTTTTACAATATATGGGTTCTACACAATGTAGCGCATCCCCGCGAAATGTAAATTTTCTTCCCAATTTTGGTTTATATCGTCTTATACCAGATGAATCGACAGCACCAAATTTAGATAAACGTAAATGACCACCTTCATATGTATCAGGTAATTCGATATAGATGACAGTCACTGCTATTGGTAAATAATTACGACCCTCATTAGTTTTAGTTTGTTCTTCCAACGACACGTCATAATGAAAATCTATGGATCGCTCTATTTTGTCACTTGAAGGTTCTATCAATACGGGGTTGAATATATACGCGTTCGTACCAGGTATCCGAACCTGTTTAAACACTTCGTATATAGGTTTGAAAGTATCAGCAAATTTTTGTTCGTGTCGAGATGAGAACATTACTACGAACCCTTTCGTTTTTTCAAATCCATTTAGTGTGGATTTACCTGTATACTTATGTTTCGATACATAGTTGGACAATTCTTTACAACGTTCGGGTGTATAAAAGTTGTCTTGTATCTGAACAAACGGATACTCTGGATCATGACACCGTTCCATTCCCGCGTAAACATTAATGTCAAACACATATTCTTCTATTACCCAATGTAATACAAGTAAAAATATAAACATAAGTAATAGAACAGTTAAGGTGTACATGTGTTATAAAGGTATAAAATTAATATTATGATAAAACATAAATGCATGTCGTATTACAACCCAGTCCTTCTATTACCCACAAGTATAGAGTGATTCTCCCAACCAAGAGAGCCATAGACTTTGGTCAGGTGGGGGTTCAATATTTCCCCGACCATCGTAATCCCCGTCTTATGCGTGCACAACTTCTTAGGAAAGGGGCTATCATTCCTAAGGAGCTGCGAATAGAGAGGAATCAGTATGAAATACAAAAGGGGATGTTGAACATTAAAGAAAGTACAGAAGAAGATTGGGAAGACTTCTTCAGAGCCGAATATTGGGAGAGATGGGTATTACACACTTACCCTAACGTGGATAAGGCTAAATTGTATATGACTATGAGTCAGGGTATACTTTTCATGCCTACACCCGAAGACCTATGGTTCGCTAATTGCCAGT
>Ga0222629_1000124_pt1 | contig 29775 bp, 46 predicted proteins | sample AntAcemetagenom1_FD_179847 | JGI IMG/M metagenome (GOLD analysis project Ga0222629, IMG submission 179847) | Saline water microbial communities from Ace Lake, Antarctica - #1 | ecosystem: Environmental > Aquatic > Non-marine Saline and Alkaline > Saline | place: Antarctica: Ace Lake | collected... | reverse complement strand
CGCGGTACGCGAGCATTCGCTCAATAACATTGTGCATGTGGGTGCCAACAGTGGCCGCCTCGTTCTTAATACGCTCCGCGTTCTCTGGTCCAACCCTCGCGGCCCACGCGTCAAGCTCCTTGCGGTCTTTTGTAGACGACAGGATATTGGTCACGCTCGGCAGCTTCTGCTCCCCGTAGACATAACGACGGCCCTCGGGCGCATCTATTCTCTGGAGATGCTCGTAGCGGTATCTTTTTCTCTGTAGGCAGTGAAACTGTTGTGCTTGATCCATTCTTTTGCCTTCTCCCCCATTACTTCGTTGGCGATATCCATCTTTTTTATCAACGCATCTACAATCTTCTCATCCACCGTGTTTGGTGCGACAAGATCAATGTAAGTCATTTTGTTAACCTGTCCTGCACGGTCAATGCGGGCTTCCGACTGCAACCGCACCTCTAGGTCATACCCGTTGGAGTAGTAAATCATGGTGTGCGCTTCGGTTAACGTCAAGCCATAGCCGCCTGTTCGCGGTTGCCCAACAAAGAACCGCAACTCGCTCTTCGGGTCTTGAAACCGCTCCACGATCAGGGGACGTTCCTCATCAGGCGTGTCACCGTAGTACGTGGCCACGGCGTTCATGCCGTATTCCTTTTGCAGTCGCACACGGATAGCCGCAATGTCGTGGCGGTAGTGCGCCCAAATAATAATCTTGCCTTGCGACTCCGCGATGGCGTCCATTAGCTCATCCATGCGGTGGTTCTCAAGCGCCACAACTTCACCAGAGTCCATCGTGATGTGGCCACAAACGATCTGCTGCAAACGCATGATTTGTGTTAACGCATTGACAGTGCTTGAGATGTCTCCTGCCAAGGCCGCCATGGCCTGCTTTTGCATCTGTTGGTACAACTTCAATTGCTCATGGGTCAGGCGAACTTCGCGGCGCAAAAAGACCTTATCCGGCAGGTCCAAGCACTCGTCCTTGGTCACTCGAAAAGAGAACTGGGTGAGCTTTTCCTGCAACTCGTCTAGCTTTTTGTAGCCCAGGACCTGTCGGAAAGAATGCGACGAAAGTTTACGTTCTTGAATAATCGCATAACGGTTTTGAAACGTGTAGTAACTCGTGTGCCCAAGCAGGTCATAGGACAAGAACCCGCACTGCTGAAACAAGTCCATCGGACTCTTGGTAACAGGCGAACCCGTCATGATCCGTCGATAACGCGCCAAGCGCCCCGCTTTAACAGCGTTCTTAGAACGTTTGGCAGTAGGGTTCTTGATGCTCGTGCTCTCGTCAATGACCATAAACGCGTCATGCGCAGACAAAAAACGCGAAGCAAACTTCGTGCCCTTCTCTGTTGAAAACGCCTCGATGTTCATGACCAAAATCTTCAAGTCATCCGTTATGCCAAAGAGCCCGTACAGGGCTTTGTCCTGCGCCACTGTTGGCGTAGGTGTCCACAGCGCCATTTGGTATTCAATGTGCGCGGGCATGTGCTTCGGGATCTCTAGCCTAGACCAGTTACGGTACACGCCTTTGGGTGCCACAATCACCACCGCATTGATCTCGCCACGGTCGTAGAGCATCGCAAAATTATTAATGACCATGTACGTTTTTCCCGTACCCATGTCGGCAAATAATGCGGACAGTCGCTTTTCCCAGAACCGCTCTAGGTAAGCCTTTTGATGCAGGAAGGGTGGGTTCTTGTATGGATAGGTATCCAAAAATTCAGTTGTCATCTTCTTTCTTTCTCTGGAGGGAACTTGCGCCCCGACAAAAGAAAGTATACACTACGGTTTCATCTTTAGAAAGGAGAAAGCAAGGTGGCTACTGTATACGTCGTATCCGAGACGGCGCAACACAACATTTCAAGCGCACTTGCGTTTGGTGATATCTTAACAATTCTGCCGCCCAACGCACAGATTGCTTTTTCTATTGCGCCAACAATTCGCCGCATAAAAAGAAAGCTTGAAAAATTCTGCGATGACGATTATCTTCTGCTTATCGGCGACCCAACAGCAATTGGTGTCGTGTGTGCAACAGCCGCATCGCTTAACGGTGGTCGGTATCGGTGTTTAAAGTGGGACAGGTTTGACAAGCGGTATATTCCAATACAGGTAGACTTATTCTCAAAGAAAGGAGAAAACTATGACGATTACTAACATGTTCGAAGAAGATGCAGGCGTCATGCAAGTGCAAGACGACCAGATCGCAGGCATCGCGGCTCTTGGCAAACGCGCTAAGGGTTTGCAACGTGAGATTGAGGACCTTGAGCGTGTCTTTAAAGAACGCAAAGAGCAGTTTCGTAAACTCACCGAAGAAACAATCCCAGAAGCATTGGCCAGCATCGGCATGAAGTCCTTCCGCATGGAAGACGGCTCAAGCATTGATGTAAAGCCCTTCTACAGCGCCTCTATCTCTGAGGCACGTCGCGCAGAAGCTTATGCGTGGCTACGACAAAATGGCTTTGACGATATCATCAAGAACACGGTCTCTGTACGCTTTGGCCGCGGTGAAGATGAGCTCTGCAATGGCCTATTGAATCTACTTGGCGAGAAAGGCTTTCCTGCCGATCAAGCTGAGAAGATCGAACCCATGACCTTAAAAGCTTGGGTTCGTGAACAAGTGGAACGAGGCAACGAGTTCCCAACTGATCTCTTTGGCGTGTACATCGGCCAAAAAGCAACTATCAAATCTTAATGAATCAAGGATCACGGATCATGAGCAAAAATATTGCAGTTCAAGACGACGCCAACGCGTTGGCAATCATGTCAGACTTTGAGCAAGACGCTCACGCTGGTTTTGACAACATGAATCAGGAAGACTTCGCGCTTCCGTTTTTGCGGTTACTAACCAACACCTCGCCTGAGGTAGGAGAAGTTGAGGGAGCACTTCCTGGCATGATTTACAACACGGTTACCGGCGAACTTCACGACGGTAAAAAAGGAATCAACGTTATTTCATGTAGCTACAACCGTGTCTACATTGAATGGGCACCACGAGGTTCCGGCAGTGGTGCGCCAATCGCCATCCACCCAAGCACGAGCGATATTTTGAGCAAGACGCATCGTGAGGTTGGCGAGAGCAAGGACTTTTTGGATAACGGTAATTACATTGAAAACACAGCAAACCATTATGTGGTGGTGGTTGATGCTGGGGGCGTTCCTCAACCGGCTTTGATTGTCATGAAGTCCACACAGCTTAAGAAGTCCCGCAAGTGGAACAGCATGGCGATGTCTGTTAAGCTCCAAGGTAAGAACGGCTTGTACACCCCTCCTATCTATTCGCAACTCTACCGTCTAACAACGGTGCCCGAGTCTAATGACAAGGGCAAGTGGTTTGGTTGGGAAGTCGAGCGTATTGGTGCAATTGAAGATGTTAACTTGTACCAAGCAGCCAAAGCATTTGCCGCATCTGTGTCAAGTGGTGACGTCAAGGTAAAGCACCACGACGAAGCAGCAACAGCACAAGCAGACAGCACTCCCTTCTAAGTCATGGGTCGGGGCGCAAGCCCCGACTTTTACAACGAGAAAGAGAATGACCGACATCACACGGTTTAAAGCGATTTTTTCTGGCTTAGATATCGCTTACGGAACATACAAGATAGAAGGGGCTAAGGGCAATGGCAAGCAAGCCGGCAAAGCCGTTGTTGTGCGCAAGCCCCCCATTGACGAACTCTGGGTCAAGCACCTTGAGGGCGCCGAACCGAGTTTAGGCATTATCCCAATTCGTGCAGACAATAGTTGCATTTGGGGTTGCATTGACATTGATCAATATCCGCTCGACCTTAAAGGCCTGATTACCCGTGTCCGCTCGTTAAAGTTGCCTATGGTCGTGTGCCGTAGCAAGTCGGGTGGTGCCCATGTTTTCTTGTTTACAGCAGAGCCTGTGCCCGCCGCAGACATGCAACGTTACTTGAAGGCTGCCGCCGCCCAGTTGGGTGAATCGGGGCGAGAGATATTTCCAAAGCAATCCGAGATCTTGGTTGAGCGAGGCGACACCGGCAACTTCTTGAACCTGCCCTACTTTGGCGGGGAACAGGGCTTGCGTTATTGCATCAATGATGACGGCACAGCATCCACTTTGGAGCAGTTCTACGCGCTATACGATATGTACGTACAGCAAGCACCGTTGAACTTTCCTGAAGAGCCTAAGCAAGCTGAGCAAGCGATAAAGGAAGGTCCACCATGCCTACAGGCTTTGTGTGCACAAGGCTTTCCTGAAGGCACACGCAACAATGGTTTGTTTAACGTCGGCATTTACTTAAAGCGTGCCGCACCCACCGCGTGGGAAGACAAGCTGATGGAATACAACATGAAGTATTTTGACCCACCACTTGGTGTGGCAGAACTTCAACTTGTGTCAAAGCAGTTGGGCAAAAAAGAGTACAAGTACAAGTGCAAGGACGCGCCACTGAATTCGTTTTGCAACAGTGGTCTTTGTCGTACACGCAAATTCGGTATTGGTGCAGACGCGCCTGATGCCCCACAGATCAGTTCGTTGTCTAAGTACAACAGTGAGCCGCCTCTTTGGTTCTTGGATATCAATGGCAAGCGCTTAGAACTAGAAACAGACTCGCTCTTTAACCAGCCCTCGTTTCAAAAGACGTGTGTTGAGCGTATTAACATGCTGCCCCCGACCTTGCGCAAGCAAGACTGGGAAGCCATGCTTAACGCACTCTTGCGGGAGATGGTGGAGCTTGAACAGATTGTTGAAGCCTCCGAGGATACAAGCGTCACGGGTCGGTTCATGGACTTGGTAGAAGAATTTACCACGCACATGCAGCAAGCCCTTGACCGTGAAGAGATGCTCATGGGCAGACCTTGGACGGATGACCAAGAGGGCATGGTGTACTTTCGGATGAAGGACCTTGAGACGTTCTTGCGTCGCAATAACTTCATGGCTTTGACTGCGCCTAAGATTGCACAGCGCTTGCGTGAGGTCGGTGGAGATCCTGTCAGCATGTACCTCAAAAGCCGCACGACCCGTGTTTGGCGTATGCCGAAATTTGCCAAGCAGGATGCGCCGTTTGAGACACCGACGTCAAGAGAGGAGTCTCCGTTCTGATGAACACACTTGAAAAGGAAATCGGGCCGAGGACGACTAAAGTCTTCGGCCCTCCGTAGCCAGGCACTGGCAAAACGACGTATCTTCTGAACATCATGGAGAAGGAACTTGCGCAAGGCGTGCCCTCGAGCAAGGTGGGTTACTTTTCGTTCACACGTAAAGCTGCCACCGAGGCTCGGGAGCGCGCGCAAGTGAAGTTCACTGAGCTCAACGCAGACTTGGACTTCCCGTGGTTTAGGACGCTACACAGCTTGGCGTACAAGTGCTTGGGCGTCGGTAATAAGGACTTGATGTCCCCGCAGCAGTATCTCGACTTTGCCAAGTCAGCCGGTTTGGAACTTGCCATTGAGAAGGGCGAAGAAGAGTACATCATCCACACCGACCATCCAGTGCTAAACGAAATAAACATCGCCCGTATCCGCGGGCAAGACCTGCGCACGTACTACAACCAAAGCAACATGGAAATCGAATGGTATCACTTAGAGTACGTTGAACGGTGCTATCGACAGTACAAACAAAGCAACGGTCTGATGGACTTCACGGATTTACTTGAGCGTTTGATCGAGGATCCGAAGCGCTTACCACGGCTCGAGGTGCTGATCATTGACGAAGCACAAGACCTCTCGCGCCTACAGTGGAATTTGGTGCAGCAATTGATCATGTATAGCCAACGTATATACATTGCCGGTGACGACGATCAAGCCATTTACAACTGGGCGGGGGCGGATGTGCAAAGCTTTTTAGCCTTGCCTGGCGAAGTCAAAGTCCTTGACCACTCCTACCGCGTGCCCGCTCGAGTCCACAAGCTCGCCGACCAAGTCGTGCGCCGCATTCGCAAACGACAGCCCAAAGTCTGGGAGCCCCGCGACTACGATGGCCATGTTTTGTTTTACAATGATGCCACAGACGTGGACATCTCTAAAGGCCAGTGGCTTATCTTGGCCGCTGCCAACTACACGCTAAACGGGTTGTACGACTGGATCAAGTCGCAAGGGCTTTTGTTCGAGCGCAATGGACAAAAAAGCATTTCTGAGAGCATCCTATCCGCCGTGCTGGGATGGGAAGCGTTGCGAAAGGGTAAAGAAATCCCTCTCACTGTGGCCAAACAGATCTACAAGTACCTCGGTTCTGATTATATCGCACGGGGACACAAGACGCTATCAAAGGCTGATCCAGAGGCGCTCTATAGCCACGGCTCACTGACCACGGCCCACGGTCTTTTGACCAATAAGATCTGGCACGAAGCACTGACCAAGATTGGGGAGGACAAACGCGAGTACATTATCGCTCTACTGCGACGTAAGACTGCTTTGCGTAGCGAGGCTCAAATCAAACTGTCCACGATCCACGGTGCTAAAGGCGGGGAAGCGGACAACGTTTTACTGATCACGGACCTGTCAGGACGGTTTGCCAAATTGTACGACACCGACCCTGATGCCCTAAACCGGTTGCACTACGTGGCCATGACGCGAACCAGGCAGGCTTTACATATCGTTTACCCTAAGAACGTACGAAGAGGATTCATGCTGTGATCAAAACAATGTCGCTTTTCCCTACACCTTCTGAGTGGATGCCCCCTCAGGGTTTTCCCGATCTTTCTGAGGCGAAAGAAATCGCCATCGACTTGGAAACCTGTGACCCTAATCTAGAGAAGTACGGTCCAGGTTGGCCACGTAAGGACGGCTACATCATCGGCTACGCGGTGGCAGTAGACGGATGGCAGGGTTACTACCCCGTCGCCCACCAAGGGGGCGGCAACCTTGACAAGCGCATCGTCGAGAACTTCATCAAGCAGGTACTGTTGCTTCCATGCGACAAAATCATGCACAATGCCGCCTACGATTGTGGGTGGCTCAAGGCTCAGGGATTCGAAATCAAGGGTAGGGTAATTGATACCATGCTGGCCGCAGCTGTCTTGGACGAGAATCGGTTCTCTTACTCACTGAATGCGTTGGGGTTCGAATACCTCAAACAAACGAAATCAGAGCAGGGGTTACGCGAAGCCGCCGCAGACTTTGGGGTAAACCCCAAGAAGGACATGTGGAAGCTACCCGCCATGTACGTGGGCGCTTACGCCGAGCAGGACGCGGCACTGACGCTCAAGCTCTGGCACCATTTCCAGACACTGTTGCGCCGCGAAGAAGTGGAATCCATCTTCGATCTTGAAACAGAACTGCTGCCTGTACTGATAGACTTAACCTATAAGGGTATCCAATTCGATAGGGATAAAGCATCACGGCTCATTGACCAGATGCAGGACCGTGAGAAGAAGATCATGGCCGAGATCAAGAAGAGCGTAGGCGTGGGCGTGGACATCTGGGCCGCGGCTAGCGTGGCTATCGCCTTTGACAAGCAAGGCATTCAGTACCCGCGCTCCAAGACTAACCTGCCAAGCTTTACCAAAACGTTTCTCGAGACCTGCTACCACCCATTGGCAAAGCTTATTGTGGAAGCGCGCGAGATCAACAAAACCTATGGCACCTTCTTGCAACCGTATCTGGACTTCTCTGCTGCTGACGGACGCATCCACCCCCATGTGAACCAACTACGCTCCGATGATGGTGGCACGGTCACAGGACGCCTCTCTATGGCTTCTCCGAATCTCCAGCAGGTGCCAGCACGGCACCCAGTCATCGGTCCGGCCATCCGTAGCCTGTTCTTGCCCGAAGAGGGTCAATTATGGGCGTCTAATGACTTCAGTTCACAAGAGCCCCGTATTCTTGTGCATTACGCTTCCCTGCTCGGGCTACCTGGCGTTGACAAGGTGGTGCAAAGCTACAAGGATGACCCCGACACGGACTTCCACCAGATGGTGGCCGACATGGCGGGCATCGACCGGAAACAAGCAAAAGTTTTGGGATTGTCCATAACTTATGGCGCCGGAAAGAATAAAATTGCCGCCCAGCTTGAGTTACCTGTTGATGAAGCTGGAGAAATTATTCGAGACTTCCACACCAAGGTCCCGTTCCTGCGTGGCACGATTGACGCGGTCATGCGTCGCATTGAGCATCCGGCATCGGGTGGCTGCATTCGCACACTACTGGGCAGGAAGTGCCGCTTCCCGCTCTTCGAGCCCGTGGCGTGGGGCATCAACAAGGCACTGCCCTACGAACAGGCCGTCGTGAAGTACGGCCCACGGGTCAAGCGCGCCATGACTTATAAGGGCTTGAACCGCCTGATCCAAGGCTCGGCCGCCGACCAGACCAAAGCGGCCATGCTCCGCCTACACAAAGCGGGCTTTAATATCCTGCTTCAAGTGCATGATGAACTTGCCCTCAGTGTCAACAACCGCGAGGAAGCCGAGGAGGCCGCACAACTCATGTGCCAAGCCGCAGATTTGGAAGTACCCTCACGCGTTGATGTAGAAATTGGACCTTCGTGGGGTGAAGCGGTATAATTGAATCTCTCCTTGGTTCCGAAAGGACCTTTTGGCCTGCGCTTGCGCGGGCTTTTTTTTGGGTATATCATAGCGGGATATATGTATCATAAGTGTGGTGGAGAGGGAGAAAGTGTGACTTACGACAAACGAAAATATGCACGCGCCAATTGGCTAATGAAGCCAACGTCACCGAGCAAGCGCCGCGAACCGTGGATCACGATCATGATCCGCCGTGACCACTACAACATGCTGCGCGAGATAAAAGACTATCTGGACTGCACCATCGGCCACGCTGCCATGGGCGCCATTGAACGAGAGTTCAACCGGCTATTGCAAGAAGCCTCACCAGGCGCGGAGACCTTCGAGTTAGTGCCACCCCAACCTAAGAAAATGGGTCGCCCCAAGGGCGCACGCGACAAGCGCAAACGCCGCAAGCCCGTGACCGCTAAGGCGCGCGCTAAAGCAGCGGCCGAAGCGCTGGCCTTAGCATTGGCCAAAACCCCACGGCCCACGATTCAAGAGCTTTTGATCCCGCCCCCACTGACAGGACCCGTGGACAAGAGCACCATCGTGGCAGAACCACCCGCACCAGACAAACCCGAGCCCGTAGCACCAAGGAGAAAGATATATGTCCCACGTTTTTGAATCACAAACCCTCTTCGACATTCATGTACGCTATAGCGTACTACCACAGGATCCCGACTTCGATCTGCCGCAACAGATTGATATCACCGATGCGTATATCTTGGTCCTCGGCCCACGGGCCACGAAGCCCCGCAAGGTGCGTGTGCTGGGCGCTTTGAGCGAGTCCGCTCTGATTAATTTGGAAGACGAAATTCAGGAGACACTGTCATGAAGCTTTTAACTATCGCCTCTACGTGGGTGATTTTATTTTTCTATGTGGCGTTTTTACCCTTGGCATTTGTGATTTCTTGTTTTAAATTGGCTTTGTCGCGTACCGATGTTGCTCTTAACAAATGGGCCGACCGAGTTGAACAAACTTTAGAGAGGAGAAAGAAATGAAGAAAGTTGCTTTTGGCGTATTTTGCTTGCTCTTTGCAGGCGCCGTCTATGCTCAGTGCACTTCCACCCGTGTTGTCACACCAGAGGGCAAAGTTATCCTCTGCCAAACCTGTTGTTACGAGGGCAACTGCACCACCACCTGCTACTAATCATACCTTTTATACTGGAGAAAGAAATGGTACTCAAAGACGAACACCAAGCTTATACACCCGCTGTCCGGACAGATGTCTTGGCGTTGTTTCGCCGCCATGGCTGGACGCCACCAAGCGAGGACCCTGAGACGCTCGCCAAATGGGCGTACTACAAGAGCATGTCCTCATTAAGCGAAGAAGCAAACGTCCCGACAAGCAACTGACAAGCAAATAACAACATACTGATTGGAGAGAAAGATGAACGTACAACTACTCATGCGCGCGATTGACGAACTAAAGACCAAGGACAACCTGAGCAGCACCACCATGGCCGTGATTGACGACCTACGTGACTTGGTCCGCGAAGAACGGAGCATTGACTACTGCACCTTGGAGATTGATGGTATCGACTACCGCGACTACCCTGACTTTTGTGACGCTTACTTCAGCCGTGGCTTTTATACCGATGGCACGGAACTGTCTGAGGAAGAACTGGACGCGCTCAACGGCACTGATTTGAAGTACGAGCGTATTTTGGGTTAAGTCTACATAAAGTTACCAAAAGTGTATGTTTTGTGTGCATTTATGTGCATAAAAGTGTGCGTAAAAGTGTTCACAAACCAGTTAAATGACCAGAATGAGAGAAAAATGAAACCCAAACCTTATTTAGTGCTGGAGATGTGCATCAAGGATGGCATCATGCGCGGCTGGAACCGCGCCCATAAGTACACCGACACGCCCAACGAGAACATGATCAAACAAGAAATAGAGACCGCCATTGATGCGCTGGTCTGGGAGTGGTTTGAGATGGGTGATAGTAATGAATAAAGCAGAAAGCCACGAACCTGTAGCATGGATTGTTCCGGTAGAAACACACGGGGGAGATATATCACAGAAGTTGTCTTGGACTAAATCGGGTGCGGGTTTATCGGGAGTACTTGGTATGCTCAGTGAGAGATTTCCACTATACCAGTCACCACAGAAGCACGCGTGGGTCGGGCTGACGGATGCAAACATTGCGCAGTTGAGACGAGAGGGAGCGCATAGTGTGAGCGATAAAGACTTTAGTGCTATCGAAGCCAAACTTAGGGAGAAGAATGGATGATCTCATACAGCACAAACTGGATGGGGCCGATCAACACTGACTGGATCGCTAAGAACGGCGACTGCTGGGCAGCGGGTCGGATAGATGTCCATGGGGAAGAAGGATACCCCCAAGAGATCGCCTTGCCTCCCATGCACGATCGAGACTGGGAGCGCTTTTCACGGTGGTTAGAGACCTTTGAAACAGAATTCGTGTGGCCACTAACCCTGCTGGTCGCTGAGTATGAGAAAACCCGCCCACCCATTTTGTGGGTAAAGGAGAAACAGGTGACTAAAGAGTACCTCACCCGCAACGCACTGCAATGCAAGAAGTGTGGCGACCTGATCGTCTCCAAGCACCGCCATGACTTTGTTACATGCAAGTGCGGAGCCATAGCCGTGGACGGTGGCCTTAACTACAGCAGACGTACCGGCAACCCAGAGGACATGATCGACATGTGCGAATACAGCACCACGCCCACGGACCTTTGTGACAATAACTAGGAGAAATACAATGAACCACGAAATCTTTACCGCACCCACCTTTGCCGCTATGGAACAACACCTGGCGGACAACAAGGACAAGGTGTTCACACTAACAGGCGTGGACTTGACCGTCCTGATCTTCATGACACGCCACTACACCTTCGCTGAGATTAGTCGCAACGTCCGTGAGAGCGGTATTGCAGAACAAGAGACCCAGAGCCTCATTACACGGCTCACGGGCAAAGGAGAATCCAAATGAACACAAATGCAACACAAAACACACGACCCAACCCGTACTTACAGGTAACGCCAGAAGAAGAGGAAGCGTGGCGCGACATCGAGCGACAGAAGCGCGACAAAATGTTCACTCGCGCACAGAACGAAGCGGGCGTCTGCGCCCAAGAGTTTATTGACAACACACCCAAGGCGGAGCTCGGCATCTTCACGCTACGTAAAGCGTTCGAGATGGGGTTCATACGCGGGGCAATGGCAACGTACAAGGAGCTAAACCCATGAGCACAGGGCCACACAAAAATAAGTTCAACCCCACCACCTTTAACGACTTTTTCGAGTCCCCTAACCCGCTGCAAGCACAGATCGCGCGCGTCATCGCCCGCCACCCCAATGGCTTGACCGCCCTGGAAATAGCCGACCTAGCAGGCGGTAGTATTACCGCGGCCAAAGCGACTCTGGCCTTGATGAAGTGGGTACGAGGCGTGTACATCCAAAAATGGACACAGAAGGGCACGTCAATGTCCGCGACTTATGTACGGGGCGACAAAGCGGACGCGACCAAGCCCGCCACTCGTCGCGAAGTGCAAGAAGCGAAACGCCGCGCAGTGGACCCCTCACAGATCGCGGCCATTGAGACCCAACTCACGCAAGAGGCCAAGCACATGCGGGCCTTGGCTCACGCTCTGGTGCCCAAGCGCAACGCAACACAACAGCACCAGGTCAACCGGCAATATCTAAACTGGATCAGTGGAGGCGTCTTTGGATAACAACAAACCCTACAGAGAGAACACCATGAAACTAACAGAAGCGCGAACACAGCCCCAGACCTTGGGCGACCTGCTCAAGGCTCGCCTAGACGCCAACGACCGACAAGAGGGCGGACAGCACTACAAGAAGATGGGCGTGGAGCCGTGGGCCGTGGTCGACACTTGGCCGCTCGAGCAGCAGATCGGCTACTACCGAGGCGGGGCGCTGAAGTACATCATGCGAATGGGGACAAAGGACGAAAGCATACAAGAACTAAAGAAAGCCGGTCATTACATTGAGAAGCTCGTTGGGGTATTATCTCAACATGAACACGATCAATGACAACAACGGACGCCTGCTCTTCGGCACGCACCTAGACGGCGCCATCAGGCTTCTTGAACCAGAAGCCGGCGACCGCCTACAGTTGATTTATCTGACTAAGAAGGACGGCTCACAGCTCGCCTTCATCGGACCCGTCTTGCAAGAGGACGAGCTCTTCAATATTGAAAACGTTGAAGAGGGCGAGATCATCGAAATAAACAGACCGGACCACGGTCCACGGACCACGGCTCAAGGACATTGAGCCAAGTAGGCATTCAAGCCTACTTTGCCTATCAGAACATTAACACTGAGTCTCGATCCGCGAACCAAGCCACTTGACCACGGGCACCGCCCAGCTATTACCAAGGGCCTTGTACCGCGGACCATCCGGACAGTCTTCGGCAGCCTTCTTGCGCCACGGGATGGCTGTGTAGCCGTCAGGAAAACCCTGCAATCTCTCACACTCTGTCACGGTCAAGCGTCTGACTTGCATTTGCTGATGTATGACCGGCGTGCGATTGGAGCCACTGTCAGCAGCTGTAATCGTGGGGCTAAGAGTCTCGCTGTATCCAATACCACCCGCTGCGCTACCCGCTCCGCCCTTGAAACAACCGACTGGGTAAGTGCCAACACCATGCACGTCCGTGGCGTTTTGCGTGAAGCAGATTTCCTCGTTGATGCCCGCACCTTGTGGCCCTGCCGTGTCACTCCAGCCCTTACCATTTTGTGCCTTGTCCCGACCTGAGACATCTTGCAGGGCTATGGGTGCCGTGTGTATGACAGCAGCAGATGTCATGCCGTCCCTGCCACAACTCAAGCCCTTGTACTCGCGTGAAGACAAGGTCGTCACGTCCCCGCCTTGTACGTTGCCAACCGGCACTATCGCCTCGCACTCTACGCGCTCGTTGCCTGTGCGACTGAAAGGAGGGCCGTTTGTAACGCAGGGGGCAACTTTTTCCCCCGCTTCTCGGCTCGGCGCAAGATCCCTGCGCACGCCGTCGAACTCAAAAAGTACCTCGAGGGGATTGAACCCGTCTCGAGCACTTGCGATAACGAACACACGTCGGCGGCGTTGGGCCACTCCGAAATATTGGGCGTCAAGCACGCGCCACGCGACTGCTCTTTGTGGTCCAAACACACAACCAGCGTTCTTCCACCTTCCCCTTGGCGGCTCCAATGCACCATCTTCTCCGGCAATTGCCCCAAGAAAACAGCCAAAGGCGTTGTCTGCGGTGTTAAGCACCCCAGGGACGTTTTCCCAGAAGACAATGCCGGCAGACTCGCATCGTCTTGCTCTAATAGTGTCAATTGCATTTGCGATCTCACAAAAAGTTAAGGATAAATTCCCACGGTCATCGGACAAAGACTGTCGCAGTCCCGCCACACTGAATGCCTGGCAAGGCGTGCCACCACACAAAATGTCCGGTGCAACAACTTCACCCGACAAGATACGAGCGGGTAACGCCGACATGTCCCCAAAGTTCGGGACGTTGGGATAATGGTGCGCCAAGACAGCAGAGGGGAAAGGCTCTATCTCCGAGAAACCAACCGGCTGCCATCCCAAGTCATGCCACGCCACGGTAGCGGCTTCTATCCCAGAACAGACGGAAAGGTATGTCAGAGGGCTGGGTTGTAGAGTCTGGGGGGTCTCGGGAGCCATTAGAATCTCACCCCAGCAAACCACACGACCAGACGCCGATAGACGTGTCCTAGAGCCCCTACGCGCTTCTCAGGGGCAGGAGGCAGGGCATTGACCAGACAAGCACGCACGTAAGCCGAGAGCGTGACGCCAGAGGCACGGGCCGCGAACCGGACTTCACGCTTCAGGGACAAGGGCAACCGGACGTGCAAAACCACCAAATCAAGCGTAAACGACTCGTACGGATCGGGGGATCTTTTGGGAGCCTTGGGAGCTTCGGGCGGGGGTGCAGAAGGGTTTGGTGGGGGGTTCATAGAAGGGGGCTTTTTAAGCGGTTTTGGAGGCAAAGGACTCCTACCATCCAAGGACAGGCTTTGCGGCTCACCAGCGGGCTGTGTGACGGTCTGGGTGGTGGTTACAGCTGTCTGGGAAGTGGGTGGTGCAACAGGGTACCTGAAAACAGGCTTGGGCATCTTGTAAGGGGGCTTTTTTGGCATGTGTTTCTCCAGTCTTGTCGGTTCACAGGGAAAAGTCAGGGTGGGCAGAGTATCTGTTTAAATCAGGGTCGGGCTCCACCTCGTCAACAGCATCGTAGTCAAGATAAAAAGCCGTGTCGCCACCTGACACCACCTGGCGGGCAGACAGAAAAACAGTCGGACCCTCATCCGTCACAGAAACGGCAGGGGACAAGACAGCAATCAGTCGCGCAACCTCCGCGTCAGACAGATGGTAAGAAGCGTCTCGGAGCAGGGTGCGAGAGCCAAATGGCGTGAGTCGCGCTTCACGGCCCACGGGGCAGGGTTGTTTAAAGTGTGTCATGATCTTTCTCCAGTATTTTGGTTTGGTACAAAAAGTAAGTGATAAGTACTGTGTAAAACGCTACAGGGCAATAGTAGCACTGTTGCGCAATATAATACAACAGGTTTTTTTCTGCTTTGTAGTGGGTACTTATTACGGCATATTACGTTGAATCGAAAAACAGCATTACGTTGAATCTAGTAAGGGGTGTGTTACATACAAAAAAACAAAACGAAAAAAAACACGTCCGTAACACCCCTATAGTGTAATGCCGTAATGAGCCTTTATCCATGCGGTTCTTCAAGTGGGTACTTATTACGTCAGATTTGGTGTAACGTAATGACGTAATAAAAGTATCTAGTTTACGGGGTACGCGCGCGGCTTTTTTCCTAAGAAATATTTAATATTGTATGTAACACACCCCTTATAGAGTTTGACGTAATGTTTTGCCTTCCCGTTTATTTTTTTTGACGTAATGTGCCGTAAGCACCCTTAGTGTTGCCCTTAGTGGTGTGTTTCGAGGCTTTTAACGGTTTGTCTGGGTTTGCCGTGACGCGCGCCATTACGTCTCTGTTTTTTTGCCGTAATGTTTGCCCTAATTTGAGGGGGATTGGGCTTGGATTGGTGGTGTTTTCTTGCCTAGTGGTGCTTTTTAGGGTAGTATTTAGGCTTGTAGCGGTGCTTACGCCCGTTACGGGTGTCTATTACGTCAAATCAAGGAGACTGTTATGCCAAGACATTTTGATAAGCCCGTGGAAGGGACGGGGATCGCCAGTCGCGGGCATACGATGCCTGCGGAAAAGAACGGACGCTCACGCTACCCGTTCAAGGCGTTAATTGTGAATGATTACTTCTTAGTCTATAGTGCCGCGCAGGCGACTAAAGTCAGGAATGCACTCAAAAGCTTTAAGCGTAGGTATCCAACGAGGGTCTTTACTGTTCGACCGATGCCCACGAACTATTCTGTCTGGGTTGCTCGGAGGATCGCTTAATGGGTCCGACATCAGGCCGTACTCGGGGACGGCAGCCCAAGGCACTAAAGAACGATCCGACACTGGAAAGCCCACTGTACTCCCCACGGATGGAAGAGCGGCTAGCCACTGACGTGGGTCCCTTGAAAGACCAGAAGCGAAGCTTGACCAGTCGAGAGTGGACTTTTGTACAAGAACTTGTCGCCGGCTCTGGTCACGTCACCCCACGTGAAGCGGCACTTCGGGCGGGGTATCAGGATAACATGGCTGTTCGTGTGGCCAACACACTCACGAATCCTGTCAAAAACCCCCACGTAGTGGCCGCTATCAAGGAATTTCGGCGTGAAGTGGCCGAAAAGTACGGCACGACATACGAGCGACATATGCGCGACTTGATGGATATTCGTGATAAGGCATTGGAAGCGGGAAACTATGGTGCTGCGGTGACCGCGGAGTACCGAAGAGGGCAAGCTTTGGGCAGCATTTATATTGACCGCAAAGAAATCCGCCATGGAACCATCGACAGCATGAGCAAAGAAGAAGTTATGCGCAAGCTTGAGGAAATCAAAAAAATCTACGGTGGTGCTCAGAGTACTATTGAAGATATTGACGTGAGGACAATTGAAAATGACTCAGGAAGCGAAGCTTTACCAGAGGATCAAGCGGAACTTAACTCAGGCGATATTGACGCGGATCGAGTCGCGGGTGAATCTGGGCACACCGGATCTTTTGGTAGCTTTAAATTCGAAGTTCCTAATGGTCGAATTGAAGGTGGTGGCGAAGGGGTTAAAAGTGAATCTATCCCCTCATCAGATTAGTTACCACGTCAAACACGCGACCGCAGGCTGTCCTACGTTCATCTTGGTCGAGTATCACCCAAGCCCTACGTCAAAGCAGCCTGCAACACTGCGACTGTACAGTAACCACCAGACGCTTGATCTGGTCGAGCACGGAGTAAAGCTCGAGCCTGTCGCGTCTTACACATTGACCGCGATTGACTGGTCGGACCTTGCCTATCAACTAACCAAAAAAAGCGGCCAATAATGGCCGCTGTAGGGGTTTATCGGTTAGCGTTTGCGTTTGTTCTTGTCTTTGAACACGGCACCCATTGCCGCTTGAGCAAGTATGAATAGCACTAAGCGTTTGATTGTTTGTAGCATTCCTTTGGCTTGCATAGTCATAGTTCAACCCTCACAATAATTAAATCATTCTCAAAATCAAGTATCTCGCCGTCGTCTACCGCTCCCTGACAGTCGGCGAAGTAATCGCGCAAGTCTGCCTTGGCTTGCTTGCGTGTGGCGTACTGCCTTGGTGTGTCGTCTGCGTTTAGCCACGTGTTAACGTAACCGTCACAAAATGTATATGTTTGCACCTCGTACATAATCAAATCCCCCAAAGTAATTGAACGATAATTAATGGCACGCCGATAACCGCGCCGTATAAGATACCCTTAAGAATTTCACGCATGATCGCTTCCCTTCAAAATCTCTTCCAAAAGACGCGCTACACGTATGGCATCCGTGTCAGTAGCATCGCCATCTTGAAGCAAAGCCAACGCCCTGATGCATCCCAATTGATATGCGCCACACTTTGCGGCCAATGTAAGTAGTGCCAAATCCTGATCCATGGTTAACCCCGCACTAAGTGAACAACAAACCCGCCGGTATCCCTCTTAGCGGGGCCCTTTGCGTACAGCCCTATGATCGAATCTTGCGGATCCAAAAACCGCAAGTCCGACTCATCACCATTCAACACATGCTTACCGAAAAATTCAGTAGGCAAGTCTTTGGAATGGAAAACAACCGCAACGCGCATCTTTTGTGCGAACGCTTTCAAGTTATGGATCCGGTAAGCTTCGCGGCCTGAAAACGAAAACGTCAAATCGTAATTTGAAGGGATGTCTTTTCTGTTGCTTAGTTTGGTGTAGTCGTAAAACTGCACGTCGGGGAATAATTGGAAAATGGTTACTAAACGCGTTTTGTCGTGCGCAAACGTGTAATCAAATTTCACGGTTTCCCACCGTATGTCACTAGTCCCATTTAGGCGAACGACAGGAATCAAGCCAAGCCTGGCGGCCTTGCGTTGTAACGCTTCGATGTCTTTTACAATTTGAATCATGAAGCTTTGGCGATCGTCAAAAAACCAATTAGTTTTCCTAATTCTGGCCTCTTGAATGCTACTGTAAACGCCACCTAAACCGGCCTTATTCAAGCACCCGTCTGTACATCCGGCCGTCTTTGCGTTAGCGCATACATTGCGGCCTGATAACTCGGCAGGTGCTAAATATAGAATACCGGTAATAAAGCCCTGTTTTTGGCCCTTAACGGTCTTTGAGTTGGTGTCGATTGATAGTAGTTTGCTCATGATTTTTTCTCACTGTATGGTTTAAGACAATGCCACTATAACAAAACGCGGCATTTGCGGGATTGATTTTATCTATAAAGGGTTTCTATCTGATAGCAGTGCTCGAAGCTTTGATAACGGTTATCTAAAAACGCCCATTTTGAAACTTTAGCGCGCCATGCCTGTTTAATTGAGGCATAAGCTTTATTTTTCGGGTTATTGGCGACTGCACGTGCGGCCGATTCGGTTTTATATCCCATGGGGTTACCTATGGCCTTATGATCGCAATCAAACAAGCAGTAAATTGTTTTCATTTTAGAACTCCGAATTAATTAGGGCCTTGATTGCCGCGGCCTTAAGCAAAATTGCTTCATAGTTGCCCGTGCCAAACCGGCACGGGCTTGAGTGTTCAATCTAACAGCGACTGTAATTCGTACGTACTTTTTTACATACGATAGCGTCTTGATCAGATGTCAAACTAAGTATTTTTTTGCCGCCTGCTTTATGGATGACGGTTGAAACCGCATCGATTAGATACCAGCCACCAGCTTTGCGCACCAAATTAACACACGTCGCATCACGTAAATATTTGTAAGAACTCGGCACAGCGGCGCCGCTGATCGCATCAAATATCGCTCCAGTAAAATGCTTTTTTGCGCCGAGTAGCTTTGTCAATCTGCTTTCAGCGTCTACCGTCAAATTTTCGACTTGATCAAAGCGTGTGTACGTATGCGCTGTAGATTTCAAATTGATTTCTCGCAAAGCTTCTTCAATTTTTTGCGAGTTTGCTTGTGTGATTTTGATTTCTTTCATGATTTCTCTCTCTCTGTATAGGTTTGAGACACTGCCAATTTAACTTGAAACCGGCATTGTCCGCTAATTAAAAATAACTATTAAAAGGGTAAATCTGATAAACAAGAGTGTACCTATTGCGAGTCGCAATAGGCTAAGGCGCTATCGCAATGATCAAAATAACCGATTAAATTGCCGTTGATCGTGACTATTCTGAATTTATAACGCTTGCATGGCGAATCTATCTGTATTAAAAAACGCGGCATATCGCCTTGTTGTCTGTGTTTACAATAGTAGTGAATAATGGTCATGAAAGTAACCCCTTTAAAATTCGTAATAAATAATAGTTGTTTCAGTCTGTCCCAAAACAATGGTTTTGCATTCCAAGTACTCAAAGGCTTTCGCCATTAAATTTGGGTCTTTTAGGTCAATGCCGGTGACAGCATAGTCAACGAAAATTTGTGATGGTGTAGATTCTGTGACTTCACAGCAGATCGCGATAACGTCAAGACCTATTTCTTGACTGCTTTCTGATTCGTGGTCAGTGATAAATTTATATATGACTTTTAAACCCTCAAGCGAAAACTGATCATAACGACCCATCTCAGTAAACGCGCTAACAAAGCCGTGTAAGCTAATTGTCTTTTTCATGATTTTTCTCTCTGTATAGTTTTGAAAAATACCGTATTAACGGCGAAAATATTGACGAATTGTGATGCAAACGGACAACAATCCAGTGATCTCGCATTTTGCAGTTTCACGTTGATCGTCTTCAATAGTCCAATAGCCTGATCTTATCTCATTATCATCGATCCATTGGTCAAGTGTAGCGTATTCGCTATCCGTCACTGTAGTGTAGTCATTAGTAATCAAAGCTGAAGCGAACATTTCGTTAATGGCGTAGTCATAATGAGTTGTTGTCATGATTTTTTCTCTCTATATATAGTGAATCAAGTAAGTACAAATACACGATAACACAAAAAACACTCCTAGCACCTAACTGGTCATTGTATTTTTCTATTGATGCGAGAAGTATCATAGTCAAATTAATTGTCCCTAATCGTTTAACCAAGTGTTCACGATTTGTGAATACTGATTGATTATATTGTGCTAGTGTTCACGGAATGTAAACAAGGCGCGTGATCCGTTGCCCTTGATCCGTCACTATTTCCCCGTGGTGCGTTACCCATGGTGCGCGAACCGCGAACCGTGATCAATGTTCCACGTGAAACAATTCGCGATCCGTGAGCCGTGATCCGTGAGCCGTGAGCCGTGAGCCGTGAGCCGTGAGCCGTGAGCCGTGAGCCGTGAGCCGTGAGCCGTGAGCCGCGATCCATAGACCAAGCCTATCGCGAGCCAGGCATCGATAGCGGATAGCGTTAACCTATCGCGAGCCAGGCATCGATAGCGGATAGCGTTAACCTATCGCGAGCCAGGCATTGATAGTCAGGGGCAATGAACCACGAACCAAGCAACACGGACCAAACACCACGAACCAAGCACCACGAACCAAGCACCGCGGACCGTGTTCCACGTGAAACAATGGGAGGGGAGGGTTAGGGTACCTATGGGCTTTGGTATGGTAACGCGAATGAGAAGCATTCTCACCCCAAAATCGCCCCCTTGCGCGGTGTCCGAGGTTTATGCCCGATTTCGCACAAAATATGAGTGCCTAGAAGTAAATGAAGGACGGGCTTGCCGAAACACACCCCTTTGTTGTATAAACCAATATCCACTAGAAAATTTATAAATCTCAAACCAAATAGGCACCCGTAGCATGGTCCGTGAGCCGGAAGACGTTGAAAGTGAGCGGTTAAAGCTTGAGCTGAGGCTCTCGCAGATTGAAGCCCGAGACGCGGCCCGTGATTCGTTCTTAAGCTACGTTAAGTACATGTGGCCTGAGGCGATACTGGGTGCGCACCACAAGAAGATTGCAGATGCGTTTGATCGCATTGCCAATGGGACGTTGAAACGGTTGATTTTGAATCTTCCACCGAGACACTCAAAATCCGAGCTATCGTCATATCTGCTGCCGTCGTACCTCATGGGCCGTGATCCGCGGCTCCAGATCATTGAGGCGACACACACGGCTGAGTTAGCGGTGAAGTTTGGCAGGAAGGTACGTGACTTGATGGACACGGACAAGTATGAGGAGTTGTTTCCCGAGGTGAAGTTAAAGTCTGATTCCAAGGCAGCTGGTCGCTGGGACACGAACAAGGGTGGCAGTTACTTTGCTGTCGGTGTGGGCGGTGCTGTCACGGGCCGCGGTGCGGATTTGTTGGTAATTGATGATCCGCATGCTTTGGAGATCACGACGCCAATCCCTACGCCAAACGGGTTTGTGGAGATACAGGATTTGAAAGTTGGAGACCAAGTGTTTGGTCCTGATGGCAACCCCATACGTGTGGTATCAAAGTCCGCAGTTTGGCATGACAGGGAGCTTTACTCCGTTATAACGGACGACAATGAAGAAATCTTGTGCGATGCCAAACATTTGTGGGGGATTAATTCGGACACGAATTTAGCTAGAGCGCGGGTGGTCAATCAAACAGCGGAGTACTTGGCAAGTTGGCCACAAAAAAACCGTCCGATATTGCCCAGGCATCAACCCGTGCAATACGCAGAAGCGTGTCTACCTGTCGACCCTTGGGTCCTTGGCGCGTGGCTTGGGGATGGCACGTCTTCGTCCGGCCGCATTACAGCTCATCCGGATGACCAGCCGTACATGATTGAGCAGTTTGAGAAAGCGGGATATAAGGTGGGGGGATTTACGAAGTGTGGGTACACCTTCACCGTATACGGGCTACACCAGCAGCTAAAAGCGTTAGGGGTTTTGAACAACAAGCATGTGCCTGAGCAGTACTTGCTAGCATCTGAAAGCCAACGTATGTCCTTGTTACAGGGCTTGGTAGACACGGACGGATCTGTGACGAAAACAGGTCAAGCGGGGTTTTATAGTGCTAACGCTGGGCTAGTTAGGTCGGCAGTGGAACTGCTGCATTCCTTAGGCGTCAAGTGCCAAATGCGTTCGTATGAGGACAACCGTGGTCGGTGGGCAAGCGCTCAAACACAACACAGAGTGATGTTTCGGTTAGAGGATTGCGCTCGCATGCCTAGAAAGCGTATGTACACACGCACCCCACAAGACAAGCGCTCACGCAGTATCACCGTTGAGGCGACTGGAACGACAGGGTCAGTCCAGTGTATTACGGTAGACAGGCCGGACGGTTTATTCTTAGCCGGTCGGGGCTACGTGGTAACACACAACTCCGAGCAAGATGCGATGAGTGAGTTAGCGCTTGAGAACGCTTGGGACTGGTATCAGGGTGGACCTCGAACTCGCTTGCAACCTGGCGGGGCTATTCTCATAATAATGACAAGATGGGGCACGAGAGATCTTACAGCACGCCTGATTAAGGCGCAGACGAGCCACAATGCGGACAAGTGGGAGGTCATTGAGTTTCCTGCCATCATGCCGTCAGGCAAGCCCTTGTGGCCGGAGTACTGGAAGCTTGAGGAATTAGAAGCGGTCCGCGCATCGTTGTCCGTGCAGAAGTGGAACGCGATGTACCAACAGCAGCCGACCAATGATGAGGGGGCGATTTTAAAGCGGGAGTGGTGGCAGCGCTGGGACCAAGACTCACCGCCCGCGGTTGATTATATTATTCAATCGTATGACACGGCGTACTCAAAAAAGGAGACGGCGGACTTTTCTGTCATCACGACGTGGGGTGTGTTCTTCCCGTCAATGGACGAGGGCGCGAACATTATCTTGTTGGGCGTGAAGCGTGGTCGGTGGGACTTTCCTGAGTTAAAGCGGGTGGCGTTAGACGAGTACAAGTACTGGAATCCAGACAATGTGTTGATTGAGGCCAAGGCAACGGGTGTGTCCTTGCAGCAGGAAATGCGCAGGCTCGGCATTCCTGTGACGACTTACACGCCTGGTGGGCGGCGCACGGGCACGGACAAGGTCTCGCGGGCAAACGCGGTGTCACCTATTTTGGAGAGTGGGTTGGTGTGGGCACCCGACACGGCATGGGCGGAGGAGTTGGTGGAGGAGTGTGCTGCTTTTCCTAACGGGGATCACGATGACATGGTAGACTCGACCACAATGGCTTTAATGCGCTTTCGGCAAGGCAACTTTATTGCGTTGTTATCGGATGAAGACGACCCTGAGCAGGTAGAAGATGTTGTGCCGGAGTACTATTGATGGTTACAATCGGCTATAAACAGGACCCTTAGGGAAAACACATGAATTCCATCGCCCGACAGCGCTTTGCGCAAATGATGCAGCAAGAAACCGACCAGCCTATGCGGCCTCAAACCCCACAGGGACAGGCGAGTCGTATGATGAGCGCGGTGCGCATGGCCGAGGGCGGTGCGGTAGGTGGCTTGCCAACTTTAGAGGAGATGTCTCAGCCCGGCTATCAGTTTCAAATGCCGGACCTATCGACAAATACGCCTCCTGTGCCTATGTTTAATTTAGAGGCACCGGCGTTTGGTGGGATGGAACAGAGCACGTATGACTGGACGGCGCCTATTGTGCAGTCCGCACAACAAGCGGCAGCGGCACAACAAGCGGCAGCACAACAGGCAGCACAACAGGCAGCACAACAAGCGGCAGCACAACAAGCGGCACAACAGGCCGAAGAGCAGGCTCGACTCCAAGCGGGCATACAAGCGGGACTAAATAGGCAAGCTCAGGCTAAGCAAGACCAACAGGCCGAAGAAGAACGCGCCAGACTACAGGCCGAAGAAGACGCACGGCAGGTATCAGGTGGCGGGCTTGGAGGCATCAGGGACCAAGTCAAGCAAGCAATAGAGAACCCAGTAGACCCTACTCGGCAGTACATCATTGACCGCTTTAGGAGTGAGTTTGGGCTAAGCCTAGATGGAAGCGTGCCAGGGCCGAGAACCAATGGCCAAGTTACTTGGCAAGAAGACACAGGCGGTGAAGGCTCTATGATGACAACGAGAACCGGCACCATTGAAGAGCGTGACCGTGCGCTGGGACGCGCAATTGACCCAAATGAACAAGGCGCTTAAAGCCGCGTGAACCCTTTACCAAGGCAAGAATATGTCGATTGACAAGGCACTGAACTCCTTACCTGAAGTCTCCATTGAGATAGAACAGGAAGACATGTCCGGCATGTTGGACATTGAAATCATCTTGGAAGATGATGGCAGTGCGGTTATTGAGATTGGGGAAGACGAGCCGGATGTGCCGTTTTACGCCAACTTGGCCGAGGTCCTTGATCCATCAGACTTGAACAATATTGGCGACAACCTCTTGCAACTGTTTGATGCAGACAAGGAGTCGCGCGCCGATTGGGAGCAGACTTACGCCAAGGGCTTGGATCTGTTGGGCTTAAAGATTGACGAGCGCACCAAGCCGTTCCGTGGTGCGGCAGGCGTGGTACATCCCATGCTGACCGAGGCAATTGTGCAGTTCCAATCCCAAGCCATGAAGGAACTGATGCCCTCTGGTGGCCCCGTCAGAACGCAAGTGGTGGGCAAGGAAACATTGGACAAGTCGCAACAAGCCGCGCGTGTTCAAGACTTTATGAATTACCAGATCACCAACGTCATGCAAGAGTACACGCCGGAGATGGATCAGGCGTTGTTTTATCTCGGCTACGGTGGCTCGGTCTTTAAGAAGGTTTACTTTGACAGCCAACTAGACCGTATGGTCAGCAAGCTCTGCTTGGCTGACGACGTGTACATCCCGTACCACGGCTCAAGCGTCATGAGCCAATGCCCACGGATCACGCACCGCTTACCAATGGATTCCAACGAGTACCTGAAAAGGGTATTTGCGGGAGAGTATTTGGACTTGAACATTCAGGCTCAAGACGGATCACGGCCCTCGGATCAGATTCAAGACGCAGTAGACCGCGCCATTGGTATGTCCATGTCCGGCGAGTCAGAGGAAATCTTCCTGCTCGAGTTTATTGTTGACTTGGATCTGCCTGGCTTTGAGGACTTGGACGATAGCGGTGAGCCAACGGGCATTAAGTTGCCTTATGTGGTCACGCTTGATGAGTCCTCAGGCAGGGTCGTGGGTGTTCGTCGCAATTGGAAAGAGGAAGACGAGCTTAAGCTACGCCGCGAGTACTTTGTGCACTATGTGTTGATCGAAGGCTTGGGTGCTTATGGCTTAGGTTTTGTACACCTGATTGGTGGCTTGTCCAAGACAGCAACCGCTGCATTGCGCCAATTGCTTGATGCGGGCACACTCTCGAACCTACCCGCAGGATTCAAGGCCAAAGGCGCGCGGATCGCGGACGATGACAAGCCTATCCAGCCGGGCGAGTGGCGAGACATTGACGCGGGGGGCGCGGAGCTTTCTGCCTCACTCATGCCAATGCCTTACAAGGAACCGAGCCAAGTCTTGTTCCAGTTAATGGGCTTCACGGTCCAAGCGGGTAACCGTTTGGCAAGCATCGCGGACATGCAAGTAGGGGACGGCAATCAGCAGGCCGCTGTAGGCACAACCATTGCTTTGCTTGAGCGAGGCTCAATGGTGATGTCTGCCATACACAAGCGTCTGCACTACTCACAGTCATTAGAATTCAAGATGCTTGCCCAAGGCTTTGGTGAGTACCTTCCTGACGAGTATCCGTACGATGTACCAGGCGCGAGTCGCTCGATTAAGCGTCAAGACTTCAACAACATGGTGGCAGTGCTACCGGTTGCTGACCCTAACATATTCTCGACCGCTCAGCGTTTGATGCTGGCACAGACACAATTGCAATTGGCGCAATCCGCGCCTCAGATGCACAACATGTACGAAGCGTATTACCGCGTGTATGCAGCGCTAAACGTTCGAGACATTGACGGCATCTTGCGCCCGCAGAACTCACAAATGCCCAAGGACCCCGCAACAGAGAACGGGGACGTTATGGACGGCATGGAGCTCAAAGCGTTTGCGGGACAGCAACACGATGCGCACATCGCAGCACACCTGATGGCAGGACTTAGCCCGTTGATTGGCAACAATCCATTGGCCGCCACCACGTTGCAAAAGCACATCTTAGAGCACGTCCGCCTGAAAGCAGAAGAGGACGTCTCAGTGGAACTGTTTAAGCAATACGGTGTGGATCCAAAGGGCATGATCTCTGACATCCAGCGTGAAGGCATGATTGCCTTGTTGATTGCGCAGTATCTGCAACAGGTCCGCGACATGCAGAACCAGTTAGCTGGTGGCGGCGGTGGGCAAGCAGATCCAGTGGTTGCCTTGAAGGAAAAGGAACTTGAGCTCCGTGCGCAAGAGCAACAAACAGACTCACAAGTGGACCAAGCTAAGTTGCAGTTGGATTCACAGAAGCTGCAACAGGATCAGCAAAACGCACAAGCGCGGATTGACTCCCAAGAGAACATCGCTCAGTTGCGGGCACAGGTCGGTCGTGAGCGAGTTGAAGTGCTCAAAGACAATATGCAAGGAAACAATAATGCGCAATAGAAAACCCAGTCCAGTAAAAAATACCACCGAGAGCATTAAGCAAAAGGTGGTGGCTCCCCGTAAGTCAGCCAAGACAAACTCTGGCGTTGTGCGCACGGTTAAAAAGCGTGATGGCAATACCCCTGTTAAAATTTACTAAGGAACTAACATGGCAACAAGCAAGATGGTAAAGAAGGAAAGCGAGATGACCCCCAGTGAGCGCGCACAGTTAACCGCGCAACGGGTTCGTGATCGCGAGAAGGCAAAGGCTGAGAAAAAGAAGGAGCAGGAAAAGCCTACGTTTATTGATCGACTGCGTGGCATGGTTTCACCAAGAAAGACTTCTGGTGACAAAAAGAATGTCCGTGATTCGTTGTCCAAAGAGGACATGATGGCGGATATTGAAGAAGAAAAGCAAATGAAAAAGGCTGAAGCCGCAGCCAAAGATCTGTCGGTTACAGGCTTTAAAAAAGGTGGTATGGTCACGGCCCGTGGTCAAGGTCGCGTGCGCACCAAAAAAGCAACCCGTATTTGCTAGAAGTTTATTAAGCCTTCAGACGGGGTTATCCGTCTGCTTTTACATGGAAACTAACCATGCTTGAATTTGCAGAGGCAGTGCTCAAGGAGATTCGACGCCTACAGGCCGACTCCGAAAACATCGTGCTCAACGGTACTATCGCCAATATGGAGCGATACCGGTTCATGATGGGACGTCTCGAAGGCTTAAAAATAATGGAAGACATGGTCAAGCAGATGATCAAGGAATCCCAAAAAGATTTTTAACCTGAGAGGAGATGTTCCAATGGAACAGGTAGTTGAGGCACCCATGACAGAACTCGAGCGTAAGTGGCAAACAGCAAAGGAGAACACACAACCTTCCTTGCTTGATGCCTACGATGACAGCGGCAAGTTTGAGCCTGAAAGCTTGAACCCCGACGTTGTTAACCGCGTACCGCGCCCCACGGGTTGGCGTATTGCTATTCTCCCCTATCGCGGTACGCTAAAAACCAAGGGTGGCATTCTCTTGGCAGAAGAAACCCAGAAGCGCACACAACTAGGCACCACTTGTGGGTATGTGCTAAAGATGGGTAGTCTTGCTTATGCTGACCAAGCTAAGTTCCCCTCAGGACCTTGGTGCAAGGAAGGCGACTGGATTATCTTTGGTCGCTATGCTGGTGCGCGGATCGCTATTTATGGTGGCGAAATTCGATTGTTAAACGATGATGAAATCTTAGGGATCGTAAGTGACCCCGAAGACGTCTTGCATATTGCTTAAGGAGTAGCACATGTCGAACGAAGAACTTGAATATGATGTTGGAGCCGACGAGACTGAAACAACCGTTGAGGTCAGCGAAGAAGGTGTAGAGCAGGTTGCGCCTACTGAGCAATCTCAACAAGAAGAGGAGCTTGACTCTTACAGTGGCAAGGTACAGAAGCGCATTGACAAGCTGACGGCTCGCCTACGGGAGACACAGCGCCGTGAAGAGGCGGCCATCGCTTATGCCCGTAACGTGCAACAGAAAGCCACGCAGCTTGAAGATCGGTTCAAGCGCACGGACCAAGAACGCGTTGTGGCCACACAGGGTCGTTTGCAGACAGAGATTGCGACACTAAAGCAGATCATCCGCAAAGCCCGTGAAGAAGGTGATATAGATACAGAGACCGAGGCTCAAGAACGACTGACCTCGGCTCACTATGATCAACGCCGTATGGTGGAGACGGAAAACTACCGTCAAGGCCTAGCCACTCAAGCGCAGCAGCAGCAAGCCTATGCGCAGCAGCAGCAAGCCTATGCGCAACAAGCGACTGCTCGGCGCGCGGAACCCGACCCTAAGGCCGAAGACTGGGCTGATCGTAATGATTGGTTTGGGAAGGACGTACCCATGACACATGCGGCACAAGGGATACATATTCAGCTTGTTCGTGACGAAAAGTTTGACCCAACGTCCGATGAGTATTATGATGAGCTAGATCGTAGGATGACTGCATCTTTTCCACATAAGTTTTCTGGTGGTGCATCATCCCGTAACAGTGCCAACCGACCCGTGCAAACGGTTGCGCCTGCCTCCAGATCATCTGGGGTTAATAGAGCACGCCGCACCGTCAAGCTCTCACCGAGCCAGGTTGCGATTGCAAAAAGATTGGGTGTTCCGCTAGAGGAATACGCCAAATACGTTAAGGAGTAGTACCATGAGCGACACAAACTTGCCAAAACTTACTCGCGGTTCTCGTGACGATTCATCTCGTGACAACACTGCGCGGCGTAAACCATGGACTCCTCCCTCACGATTGGATGCGCCGCAAGCGCCTCCTGGGTTTAAACATCGTTGGATCCGTGCGGAAGCAGGTGGTCAGGAGGATCGTATTAACGTCTCGTCAAAACTTCGTGAAGGCTACGAATTAGTGCGTGCCGAAGATCACCCTGAGTTCAAGTCTCCAAGCGTGGAAGACGGCCGACATGCTGGTGTACTCAGCGTGGGAGGCTTGTTGCTAGCGAAGATACCCGAGGAGACAGCTAACGAGCGAAACGCGTATTACGCATCTCGCACCCATGACCAACTTCAGTCCGTGGACAATGAAATGATGAAGTCGAATTCCCATTCGACCATGCGTATCAATAATCCACAACGACAATCACAAGTCTCTTTTCGCGACGTAGGGTCCGAAAAGTAACCTCTTAAGGAATGACAAATGGCTAATATCGACAAAGCCTTCGGTCTACGCCCAATGGGTAACCTGTCCGCCACTGGTGGGCAAAAGCAGTATGGTTACGAAATTGCGGATAATCAGTCCGGAGCAATTTTCCAAGGCGACCTCGTCACCGTTTATGACGGCTACTTGGTTCAATTCGCCCCCGCTACCCATACGGCAGCAGTTGGCGTGTTCAACGGTTGTAACTACGTTGACCCCACCACCGGCAAGCCAACGTTTAGCAACTACTACCCTGGCTCAGTCAACATTACACAAGGCAAGATTATTGCTGACGTGGTTGACGATCCAAACCAGTTGTTTACCATCCAAGCAGACGAAGACGTTGTTCAGGCCGACATTGGCAAGAACGCTGACGTAACCGTTGGTTCAGGTAACACTGTTTCGGGTGTTTCCGCCATGGAGCTCGACTCCTCAACCGTCGCCAATACCGCTGCGTTGAACGTCAAAATTGTTGGCTTTTTAAGCACCCCAGCCAATGAAGCAGGCGCCAACAACGTTGTGGTTGTGGTTAAGATTAACGAACACTTGTACGGTAGTGCCGGTGTCGCTGGACAAGGAGCCTAATCATGGCTATTTCACGTTCCCAGTTAGTAAAAGAACTCGAGCCAGGTCTTAACGCTTTGTTTGGACT
>Ga0222629_1000120_pt1 | contig 30330 bp, 24 predicted proteins | sample AntAcemetagenom1_FD_179847 | JGI IMG/M metagenome (GOLD analysis project Ga0222629, IMG submission 179847) | Saline water microbial communities from Ace Lake, Antarctica - #1 | ecosystem: Environmental > Aquatic > Non-marine Saline and Alkaline > Saline | place: Antarctica: Ace Lake | collected... | reverse complement strand
GACGCGGCCTTGTAACCCTAGCTGACGTGGCAGATGACGTGGCACCGCCGTGAGAGAGAACACGCAAACCAGACAGACACAGTGAGAGACAAAATGTTCCGTTAAAAAGAACCAGGATTTACATGTAGCGACCCCATAGTTTACTAGATGTATCTACTATAAACTAAAGCCCGATATAGTCCGACTGATCAGTCCTACCTAGCAAACTACAAATCGACCACGACTGTTCCTCAAGGCTACCCGTCTTCTTTTTTGCCCTACGAATCGCCTTCAAGGCTGCTCGCACATTCTTTGTTTCCATCTTGATAGATTCGGTCAGGTCAGCATGTAGATCGTTGATGAGCTTGAGTTGCTTGTTGAGAAACACCACGTCGCCAATGTTCAGTGCTGGTTCCTCTTCGTCATCATCCGTGTTGCTGTCGTCACCCAGTTCTTCTCGTTCAAAAACAAGTGCACCAGGCATTCCATAGTAGTTGGTCGATGACGTGTCAATTCGCGAAGGCGCGTCGGGACATTCGAGTTCCGTGTGTTCCTTCACTGGTGTCAGTTTAGGCATATCATTGGGAAAGGGGAATTGACTAGAAGACTGTGACATTTTGGAAAGGGGAGGGGTGAGGGTGGCGGGTGAAAGCAATTTATGATGTATGAGCTGTGTTACTTTTGTATCTGATACAAATATAAAGGACAATGGCCAAATACAAAAGAGTTTCGCGTCGTATCCTCAACCAGAAGGCAGGTTCAATTACCGTTGCGAGGCTCGGATTGGATTGCACAACGGACGCTGAAATGAAGCGATTTGACAAAGAACCAGTGAAGATACCGGAAGAAACTGGACCGACTTTACAAGAACCGGTTGAAAAAGTCAACGTTAAAAAGAAAAAGAGCGGGTTGACAAAAGTTGGCGTGGGACTCGGGGTGATGGTACCTTTTATTTTGCTAGTAGTTTACCATTATGACGAACTGACCGTCACCTTCAATAGTTATTTTTAGAAAAAACCGTTGCAAAAGTTAGTTTATTTACATCTTATAAATCTGCTATAAATAGAATAGAACGATAAAAACCGAAACAACAATTGTGACCATTCATTTTTTGTCAAATCTGATGCGATTGTATAGGGAGAGAAACACAAACCATTCTCCCACACCTCATAAATCATCTATTTCACTTTCCCCCCTCCCCTTGCCCTTTTCACTTGTTTACAATGGGTGATAGCGTCCGTTCGGCGGCTATGGCAGCTGTAGATGAGAATGGAAACAACATTAATATGGACGTATTGGGCCCTGCACTTGGTTCGCGGCGTGGCTGGGGTTCTACCGGGGAGTTTATTGTCGATATGTTTGGGCGGATTGGTTCCGGGGAAAACTTTTTCTATGACGACGGCCAGTTTGCTTACTCCGACCCTCGAATTACTCTCGTGGCCCAACAAGGTGACATTTCGTATAACCAAGTCCGTGCTGTTATGCACCAGGTACGAGCAGAAGCTGCTGCAGAAAACCGACTGAGGAATGCAGGATGGCTACAACAACGGTTCGAAGCGCTAATGACAAACCGGGGAACCCCCATGCGGCTTATTGGAGGTCAGGGCGATAGAGGTGTGTTTCAAACCAACCTTATTCGGCGAAACCCACGTCGTGGTGTTCGAGGTTCTGTCCCTCGTCCTCCTCCCCGGCGTAACCCTTCTCGTGAAGCTCGAGGCAGTGGCGGTAGCAGTACGCGTACAGGTGTGCGACGTGGCAATGCTTCTTTCATGAGTGTTGAACAAGGGCAGGTTGTCGACGTCCGGAATGCAGTTACTGGAAACCGGGAGAAGTTTGAAGCCGTTCTGAGAGAGAACCAAGATTGGTGCTTTCAGCATATGTCTTTCAACTCCAACGATTGGGTACGATCGACTGTACAGCAGACTGTGGATATTGTACTGGATATGTCTTGCGTCATTCTCGGGATGTGGCTACGCTTCTCTCGAAGTCCTTTTGCTTTCTCGATTCTCGAACACATGGGGCAAGAGGGGACACGCGCCGAGCTCAATGTTGGATACAAACAACCGCCGGCAATTGGGAGGCTGAAATCCAAACTATTGTTCGAAATGGTTCGTGTCCTGGCTGGTTCGCGCAAGAAGGATGCGTTCATGTATTGGTCAACGGACATGGGATCACCTATCATCGACACTGAGATCTTCGCATTGGCGGTACGCTTTGAAGTCAACATCAAGATCATTCAAGCAGGTGCACTGATTGCCTACAAGCGCTTGGCAGAGAGGGAGAGCACAACCGGTATGCTTGTGAAGACTGAAGAGTTCAACGGGTTCAGGACCGAACACAAAAATCTGCGTGTCATGATGAACTTCAAAGGTTCAAAGCTTGAGCCTACCAGGTTTCGCCGAGAGTTTGGCCATGAAATGATCATGGTGTGTTCGAGTCTGTGTGACTTGGACGCGCATGTTGACATTGTTTTCGATCCTCTGACTGAAGCATACCTTTTGGGGTCAAGCCATACAACCTTTATGTGTGACGTGGAATACGACCGAAGCAAGAACGCACGATGTGACGAAGGCTACTTTGATCAACTGGCTACTGGGCTGAGCCCGAGTGCATTCAAGCCACGACGCAAGTACGCTGAACTGGAAACCTGGACTGTTGCAGACTTCATTGAAGAGAATGCGCCCCCTCGTCTTCGTTTCATTGATACTGCCGAAGAGTTCGAAGCTTACAAGACTGAGATGGTAGAAGCTGTGTGTGGGTGCTTCCCGGCAAATCCTTCTCATCGTGGTCAGGTGGACACGGATGTGATTGGCGTTACGGTTCTCATTGATTCCCGTGTGGTTGCGTCTATTGCAGAAGACGAGTTTGGTATGGAGGAACGAAGGATCAATGGTCTTGTGTATTTCATGGGTGCGTTCTACAATTCATTCGACGAGGCAGGTGTACTGAACAAGATCGACTTTACCACTTTCAACTCAACAATGGCACGCAAGAGGTCTGCACGAATCTTCAACCAACAGATCGCTCTTGATCCTGACGAAGATAACCGTGTCGACGTCATCTCTGGTTTTGATGACGTGTACAGTTTTGAACTGAACCTCAAGCAACAAGTCACTATGAGGTCAACTGACGGGGAACGTGTGGGTGTCAACAAGCTGCTTACCTTCATGACGTATGACAAAGATATGATGACGATCGGACGTTCGCTCGTTCAACAACCGTGGCTGGTCAAAGAGAAGAAGAATGCAATCGGTAAAATTGCGGATGGAATGGTTGCAAAAAAGAAAAAGGGTATGCGGTCAAAGGGGCAAATCTTTGGACAGAAGATGAACGATCCAAGTCTCGACGAGTGGCTGGCTTACACAATTTCTCGCAAGTCCATCACTCTGGCTCGCATTGGTGGCATTTCGAAACTTGTGGATCGTATCAATAACCTTTTTGGGACCTATGCACCGGTGCAAGATGAGATTGTTCACGTCTTCGACCCACAGATCGATGAACCGGTTGCGTGTGTGGCTGTACTGTCTGAGAGGAAACGTGCTACTCAAACTGAAGGACACTGGGAGATGGATGCAAGTTTGTTTTATACACAGACGGCCGTGGGTAAGTTTGATGCTATGATTGAAGCTGATTTCTTTGGCAAGGAGTGGGTCTCTGGTTCGCCACGTCGTGCAGTGCACACTGTCCTGGAGGAAGGAGAAACGCTGACGTCGTACGAAGCACACTTTGGGTATGCATGGGTGGAAGATATTGACTTTGAGAAACTGCGGTTGCATATTGGACTGAACGATTTGAATTCGTGGTGGAAGTTTGCAGAGACCAACCCAGAGAGTGTGCAGCGACGTGTGCACTGTGGATCGGTCATTCACTTCACTTCTTTAATGGCCAAGGTTATCAAGGGCAAGCATGACGTGTACAACGCACATCCAGTTGGTGTTCGGCCGTGGCTCTATGGCAAGGATCGCAAGGAAGTGTGGTGCTGGATTCAACGCGAAGTGCTCAAGATCAGTGACGTGTACTTTTACCATGCGAGTGACGAACGGGAGGCAATCGTGCGTTTCAACGAGTACAAGGAAGAGTTCCCAGACCAGCGTGTGATGATTGACGATCGCTTGAATGGACTTGTTATCCATGATAAGAACGAATCTGAGATGAAGAAGATTCGTGCAGGTATTCATCAAGCCTATTCGAGTGTCATTGATATTTTCAAGGGTGCGGGTCTGTCTGACAAAGATGCAAGGAAAGCGGCCAAGTTTGATTTCAACCGTGCGATCGGTCTACTGAAGAACGGGCGGTACTTTAGCAACGTTGCTTCGCGTACTACGAGTGATGTCATCCAAGTTGCTGACAACAATGGAGAAGGTGGAGAGTATACGTTCAATGGTGTTCCTTTCCCGAAGGACAGTATGGTGCAAGTGTGTATGCGTGAGCTGCCAAATACACCGGTGGTTCTGTCCGAGATGATTCACGTCGTACCTGTGACACTGGCTGGATACCCCAAGTCTATGCGCATTGACATCCTGGAGCGTGCCCGTTTGGTGATGGACATCCTGATTGAGAAGAGCAGTGCATTCATGGTGAAGACAGATGCCGTTTTCTTTAAAGAGCGGTACCTACAGGATGTACTGGACTACCTGCATGCGACATTCCCCACAATCTTTACCGACGACATGGGTGACGATATCCTGAAAGATGATCTGGTGCATGCTGCACAGCAGTGTGATATGTTTGAGTGCACGGCCAACAAGTACTGCGATGAGCATAGTCCTCTCCCTACCATTCATGATAATCTCATTGGTATGCTTCCGTTCAAGTTAATTTTCCACAAGGGTATCTCTGGTGACGTGTCAAGTTCTGCAATTGGTGCGATTGGAGAAGATGACGTCATTCTCAATTACGTGGAAGGAACAAACGACGAACCTTCGCTCATGAAGCTCTCTGCAAACGGCCGGGCTATGCTGGAGAAGTCTTTGGGTGCATTACCTCCGTTGGTTTCCTTTTCGACAAGTGATATGATGCCAACCATCGAGGAGCTGATGGCTGCAAGTGCGTATGATATGCAAGCCGCTCAATCTATGGAGTGTGATCCTACGGTGTTTGAAAATCGTTTGCATGAGCATTGTCACATTCACGGGGGTAGTGGAAGTGTGTATGTGGGTGAAGAAGATATGGCACAGCCGATTACGATTCACAATGATACGCGCAACAAGATGTACTTGGAGAATATTTTCAAGACTGTGGACAGTCTAGAGGGTGGGTTTCTAATGGAGGGTCCTCCTGGTGCAGGCAAGACCTTTGCGGTTGTGGAGTATATCAAGCGGGAGTATGACCGATCTCCCGAGACTACTTTCTTTGTGGCCACGGCAACGCATCTTACCCTGGAGCCATACAAGAGTTTGGATTCGTTTGAAGAACACCGGACAGAGGGTATTGAGACGGTTGGACACGGTAAGCGTATTAATGTGTGTACTATCCACTCGATGATTGGTGTCTTTAATGAAATGGAAGAGGCAAGTCGCAACCCTGGCAAGTGGTTACACGACCAAAAGTTTCGTTCGGGTCTGATGCGCGTGCTTATGGGCCGTACAAAGGAATCCAATATGAATGTCGTTATCTTTGTGGACGAGTATGAGATGCTGCCGCAGTACGCCGAAGAGATGCTACTGTACATTTCGAACATGGCTGGTGTACGTCTGGTGCTTCTTGGAGACAAGTTTCAGACTGCTGCAAACGGACGTGGCATCCGGTGTACTGGTAACGTGGTCAAGACTATTTCGAACAACACTACCATTGAGTTTGATCTGCCATTTCGTAATGCGGACTATGAGTACGTGAAGGCACAGAGAGATGCGTGCAACGGCAACCCGACCATGTTCTTGGAGCAACCGCTTTCTAACTACACGGCAATTGCTTCTCGTGAAGATGACGTGTACTTGGACATGATCGATACACTGGCAGAGGCTTACCTGGATGCATCCAACAAGGAACACGAGCTCTATCGTGACCCCGTTGTGTCTTTACAGAACTACAAGGCAATTGGTGTTGTGACAATGGACATTATGGCACGTGTACACGAGATGGAAATCATGAGTTCCAATGGAGCCATTCCTTTCTGTGGAACAAGTGCTTTTGTCATGGGTGACGTCACAATGGAGACTGGTTCTGTTGATGTGGAGACACGTGACGTCACAAGTGAAACACCTGGATGTAAAAAGATTGGTGAGAAGATGTTCATTGATAAACTGTCGCATTATGGTCGAAGGGATCCAGCGGGCAAAGGGTTCTTGGTGGGTACAATGATGAACTATGAGGCTGGCTTCTCTTATCGCTCTATGTATGCGTTCAAGCCCAAGATTCGTGGTACGGATGATAAGAAACCTGTTCTTCAAGAAACAATTCGTATGGGTCAAGTGATGCGCTTCCTTGGGTTCGAGACGAAGGACGTGAAGGTTGCAACGGACGGGGGTAAGAAGATGGCGAGGGTTCGAATCAAGTGGGGCAAGTTTCTCAAGGGTGATGGGAGTAAAATGGTACTAACTACGGAAGAGATGCAAGCATATATGTATTACCCATTCTGTCTGTACACTGAAGGCGTGGTCGGACATACATTTGACCGGTATACGATGATGAAGTTCTCAGACCCGACGGAGAAGGCATATGACTACCTCTCTCTGAAGCAAAGTGTGACTGACATTGAAAATATGCTGGGCGACAAGGCGTGGTTGTCTCCAGTGGTGAAGTCTCTGAATGTGGCAGTTAGTCGTGTAACCAAGGGGAACCGTGCAGATATCATTGAGATCAATGAAGGCAAGAAAGGGTTCTGGCGTACTACGTTGGCGAGTTCCAAGTGGCATATGCTTGGTCAGAGTTTGAGTGAACGTAGTTATAATGATGAGTTGTGTAACATGCGTAAAGTAGTCATCAAGTCTACGCATGTAGTACAGGTAGAAGGTTCGCTGTTGCACTTGTTTTAAATCTGATACAAGTGTAAAAGAGTTTCTGTTTCTGTTCTTTTAATTCCATTTTATACGATGCGTCCCAACCGTGAGCAAGAAGATATCGACTGGGAGACCAGGGATATTGCTGGTTTTGATATGGACTTGAGTGGAATTCAAGAAGTAGATGGGTTTGATATTGTAGATAGAGCAGTCGAAGACGAGGATGCGTTCTTAGAGGCGTTGTTGGCAGAGGGCGATAGCATGATGAACAGACTAGAGTCAGAAGCTTTAAGTGCACAGCATACGGTTGAGCGGGCAGGTATACTTGCAGAAGAAGGTGTTTTGTCAGCGGAAGATGCAAGCTATGTTGTTGAACATGCGCAAATATGGGATCTTACTATGACATCAAATCAACGAGAATTGAAAACGAAAATGGGCAAGTTGAATGATGATATTCATGACTTTTTCAGTAAAGCTTCAAAGAACATGGAGAATATTGCAAAGGAGGGAATTGATCAAGGTATTAAAGATGCCAAGAGTGCATTACGACGTGCTGACACATGGATGAAAAAAGTTGATGGATTAATTGGAAAGAATAAGAAGGAGATAGGTAAACTGGAGAAGGCACTTGGTTTAGCAACGCTAGAAGAAGAAAAGAAACTCATACGAGCAGAGATAAAGAAAGCGGAGGCAGAGGGTGCAGAGTTGGCAAAACGTGCTGCCGAGGCCAAGAAATTAGCAGACGAGTCAAAGACAGCACAGGAAATTGCACAGAGAGCCTACGACGGGTCGACTTTCAAACGATCTACTAATGCGTTTGATTGGCTTCTGAAGAAAACCTTTATCGATATATCAAAGACATTTGACGGACTCAAACAGTATTCCAATGATTTCCATAAAGCCGGCGAGATTATGACAACAGCACACAAAGCGTATTACAAGAAATTCGCGAGCGGGTCAGAAGATGCATCCAACTATTGGCAAGAGGCAAATGATGTTAGCGATAGAGAGGCAAAGAAAGAATCCAGTGCTTACTCGAAAAATCTTCGACAAATCCTTTCGGCAGCAGAGACAAACGACGAAGAAGCATTGCTGGAAGCAATTGCCAAATTTGCAACTCCTTCGTCTCGGATGCTTATAAAAATGGATGCGAGGTATACAGAGCTTATTGAAAAGGATCTTAGACGACTTACTCCAGCACCATTGTTCAGAGCAGAATGGGTGGGCTACTACGGAAAGAGACTACAGAAAGAAGCTCAAGCAGCCGCACTTCGGGTGAGTGAAAGGGTACTTGGCCCTGAAGTAGTTAATGGAATGATTCGGGGAATGGGGCTTGTTGCAGAGTTGGCAGGTGACCTGGTTGAATTCTACCTTGGACCTGAACTTATGGTGATCGAGTTGTTCGGGAAAACTATTAAGGATCTATGGACGGATGGGTTTACATTAGCATTCCTGGATGACTTCCTACAGAACTTTTTCTTATCGCTCGATGATTTCAGTAAAGGAATAAAGATATTGGAGTACCCTAAATACCCAACACTGGCCGATGACAAAGGAAAGAAACATCCTTCTCTTCGCATGATGGAATTCGATTCAATTGAACTGCAGTTTGTGATTAATTTCTGGGGAAAACAATATCATAAATTCCAAAAAAGACACGGTCACAAATACCCGGCTTATAAGGAAATGGTGAAATTCGATTCAATTAGTCGTATCCCTGGGCGATATATCAAATTAGATGACCATCCATTGACTCCTGTGAATGAAATCAAAGCAAACGAAACACTGGAGAGTTTAGCTGGACTTAACGAATCGGGGTACACAGACAAAAGTCTATGTCACAGTTGGTTCCCGAAAATACCCGGGACGGTACGCAATCTACGCGAGTTTCCTGTTTATGATCAGACATACCAATGGCCAGATCGCAAAAAAGGTGTGCCTATACAACTTACAGGATACTTTATTGAAAGGGATATGGATCCAGTCATTGTAGAAGCGTTTAAACTGTGGGCGACAAATGGGACGTACGGGTCTGTTTATAATTCTTCAAAAAGCAAAAGGGTTCGGGCTGCAGCAGTACAAGCAAATCGTGCAGACCTACAACAATGGCTTGACCCGCAGTCGAACTGGCCACTCGCATGGAATGAAGTGCATGTATGGCTTCAAGGTCTACACGGTAAGAAGGGTGTTATGCTCAACGATATGATCGAACTTGCACCAAAAGAATGGTTGAAAGAATGGGACGTTGATCTGCCACGAGAAGAGTTCAGTCTTTATGGTTTCAATGGGAATAGGTTTGGATTTTTTATGAACGACTTGGGGTACGAGGATATAAAAGCACAGACTGGACGGTATACGTACCGGCCACTTGATCGTACTTTTCTGAGGAATGTTCGTGATAAAGGGATTATGGTTTCTTTGGTTACTGAACAAAAATACAGAAATCTTCCTTATAATAAAAACAATCACTTTGTAGAAGAATACAATGTCAAAGGCGACTATCTCCACCCCGCACAAAAGTGGGTTGCATATTCTCATCCTGCATCACAGGCACAACGGAAGAAATACACGGACATCCTAGAGAAAGGACTGGCATGGAAAGCACGTATCGAGAGCGACAGCAAGGATGTAATAGCGAAATGGAAACTAGAGGCACTTAAAATCATTTGGAAAGATTACGTTCGTGTTGAAAAACCACAGCGTAGTGTGTGGAGTTACATCGCGCGATACAAATCGAATTTCATTGAAGAACTGATGTTTGTGGTGAATTCTTTAGCTGGGGATCAGAGGACAAAAACATGGCAGAATTATCTTAAAAAGATGGCAGGACTGCATATACCGTTACAGATGAATTCCCTTCATCGTGTTACATTCATGGGTATGTTTGCTTCGCTTGCTTACCCTAGCGAGGCACACAAGGACGACAAGTTCATTGCAACAATAAAGAAAAAGTTTGGGGGTATTCTACATAACGATCTGGTAACAACATCACAGTCTTGGAAGAAATGGATCTGGACACACGGATTGGATATTGTAAAAGTGGTAAAAAACCACGGTGTATTTGATTTCCCCATTATGTTTGGTGAACTGAATGCACGAATATTTGTGCTTAATAAACCACGTGTAATTGTCATAGCAGTTAAAGGGACAAAATCAATGACGGATTGGCTGATTGATGCTGATTTCTCTACGGGACATTACGTAACGATGAAACACGACAAAGAAAAGAATATGTTAAATCTAGACAGTATTGAAAACGGAACGAAGCGATCACCGGAAGACCTGAATGGATCACAGGAAATCATCACTGTTCATCGTGGTTTCCTCCGGGCAGCAACTGCACTGAAAGGTGAAATCAATAAACTACTGCTCCAGTACATGAAAAAATACGACGACATTCAAGACATCTTCATTACGGGTCATAGTCTTGGTGCGGCAGTGACACAGATACTTGCAATGATGGTGCCAAGGTTGCATGTTAAATCGAAAAAGAAAGAAAAGAGTGGGTTCAAGAATCCAAATTGTTATATGTTTTCGAGTCCGGCGGTTGGGGATGAACGGTTTGCAAAACAGTTTGGTATTTGGTCGGGTGAATCTGCACAGGTGTGGATTGACGGAGATGCAATTGTTTCTATTCCTCCGTTTCTTTTACCGGATGAACATCAATCAGCAAGATCATATCAACTGGCAAAAGATTCTATGCGGATACTGAGTGGCAAACGGTCTGCATTCAACGGGGCTCTATTTGCAATTAGCATGATGTTTAAAAATACACAGCTTCCGTCGCAGTTGGATTTCCCGGAATTATGGAAAGACTTCAATACTTTTGATAAGAAAAGGTTTGGTGCTTTGATTGGGGAGATAGCAAAAGCTGCGAATGAAAACCGAGCGTTGCGCGGGGGGGAGGTGTTTATGCGTCTTGACGGATTGAACGGTCTTGGCTTTGTGGAATCGGCGTACGACAGTGGTAATTCTGAATCGATCTATTACAAATTGTTCAATACACCACACCTTGCTGATCATTTACTCAGTCTACACAAGATAGAGAACAGTGTGGGATTGTTAACACTCATTGCAGCTGAACACCCAGATCTCTTTGATTTGGATTCAGAGAATATTCCTTCATGGGACGACGGTGGTACGATCGATCCGTCAGATGATCCAAGCGATAAAAAGGTGGACGAAGAATTAGCTAAAATGTTAGAGGACGGTACTGCGCATATAATAGGCTATGGTAAATCAAAACATTGGCATAAACCCTGGTCGATGGTCGCACGAGAGGACGTAGTGATGGGTGCGGGTGTGTTTTTCAGTTCAAGCGAGAAAGAGATCATGAGTGGACTCAAACACAACGGCAGCAGAAAAAGAAGAAAAATAGATAAAGCGGATCATACTTATAGAGGACACGACTACATCTAATCTAGATTGTACTCCTAGGAGTCATTTCAAATTGCAAGATCATACAGTTAACTAAGTTGGCCGGAATTTGGCATTGTGTGTCTTCATCATGAGCTTCTGTATCGTTATAGTATTTAACCAAACCATTTGATAGTCGATATGTAGTTGGGTCCAGGTCTGCCCAGTCTTCAACGAAACGCGCCGTGCGAACTTGCTTTGCAGCAGAACCTGCAAACTGGGATGCAATCCTGATATTCTGTTCCAGTTTGATATTCTCCAAAAAAATCGGATTGCCCGGACCTTGTTGTTGTGCAGAACGCACCGAAATTAGGCCACTGTCGGTAGGTACGACAAGCGATAGTTCGTTATCCAATTGCCGATCATCCCGCATAAAATTACGTGCTTGCGACATGCCTTCGATTTCGAGATTCATCCACCCGTGGTTAAGATGACTATGATGCTGAATGGCATTCGTTTCGCTTTTATTCAATTTCCTCAGATTCAATGCTTCACAGTATGTGATTGAATTTACGCCTTGTGTGTGCCCGTATCCAATCTGGTTACTATTGGCAGGTATCGTCGTTCCGTTTCCAGCTATACCAGTAAAGCCATTCGATAGTCCAGGTTCACCCACCAGTTCAATTGAAGTTCGCATTAGTTTGAGATCACACAATGTAATGTCATTGGCAATAACAAACTGTTGATTTTGACGCGTGACATATAACGTCATCGTTTTCTTGTGATGCGTTTCATAACGCTTGTAAATATCATCGGGTTGCACATAGCGGGAAGTCATTATGTCTGATGTATCTTTAAGTCTCTATACATGAAGATCAGATATAAAAATGGGGAAACAAAAAGTAAATCTATCCAAACTGGTGGCTGGGAAAAAAGGTTCCCATGTCCCAGCCTCTTCCTACTTTGCGTTTAAAGGGAAATCTCTTATCTATACAGCCATCAAACAAAAAGGTGCACGAGGGGGGTATACGAGTGCTATTGTTAAAGCCAATATTGTAAAGAAACTTAAAGGCGCAAAGAGTGAAAGCGATGTTCGTGAAGAACTAGACAACCTTGTTGGTAACCCACGTGTAGTGCAGAACAGACATGCCATTACGAATCCTCAATCGTTTGATGTAGAAGCACGTCTAGAGAGCACGCGCGCCTTTGTTGAGGTAGAACAAGATGGTATTGAACCACTGGAAGACGAAGAAGATGAAATGGAGGACAACGGAGAAGGCCCATCTGATCAACCACCAGCTTCTCCTAGGAGTGGAGATAAGCGCCCACTTCCAGAAATTGGTACTGCAAAACAAAAGGACCCTACTAAACCTAATCAGTCAGACAAAGAGTTTGAATTCGGTGAAAAAAGTGGAGCAAAGCGCCCAGCTTCACCCAGTGGAGAACAGCAACCACAGAAGGACGAAACTGATAAGAGGGAGTTCATCGATAAAAAGAAACGGCCTGTTGATCGTGGCGATGATTTAGATGATCTTGATCAACCACTTGCTCAAAGAAAAGATGAAACAGATGAAGAGTTTGCTAGGCGTTTGAAGCGCAAGAGCGACCGCCCAGACGACTTTGTTGATACAGATCAACCGCTTCCTAAAAAGGACAAGGGAGAAACAATCAGTGGACTCATTGAACGACTTGAAGAACTGCGAGGAGGAAAGGAAAAGTCAACGACGTTGTCTGTACTCGAGGCTGACGAAAACGAAAGTGAAGATGAGTTTATTATTCGCCTCGAGGGACTGATCGCAGGGTTAGGTCCACCGCCCGGTTTTGTGGAAGAGGCATTGAGTGGTACGTTGCCACAGATCACAGATACACCTGCCCAACCAGAGGAGAACCCAGTTGATCCAAGCAACCCAGTTGAGGCTAAAGAGAATGAAAACGCACAAGCGGAGCAAGAGGATCCTGGTAAGGTACCACAAATGCCCGAAGAAGTTCAGGAAAAAAACGCACAAGAAGCAAAGGAGTCAAAGGAGCTAGCAGAAAAGGAAGCTGCTCGTGTTGCAGGTGTAAGTGAAGATCTGGCTGGACAGGTTGTTATGGGGCAGATTGTGGACGAACAAGAAGAGGAAATGCAGAAAAAGAATGCCATGGTAGCAGCGGCTGCGATAGAGTTGGCGCAACATGAAAAGAATGCAAGTGAGGTTGATATTGAGAATCTTACTACAGAACAAATGAAAGGGTTCTTGGCGGGTACGATTAGTGCAGCGGATTTACCACAGGTTGAAAGTGAAATTAAAACGCCGCTTACTGAAGCACAAAAGAAAGATAAACTCTCGGGTGGTGAAGCGACAGGGGTGCCAGTTAAGAGCGCAACTGCGTCTGCAGATGCACATATGAGTGAAGCAGTTGACCCTTCTGTTGCAGGTGGTCTTGAAACAGAAGAACAAAAAGCAGAGCGCAATAAAAAAGGGGCAGCTGATCTGGAGATGGAAGATCAAGTTCAGAACGGAGATAACGAAACAGACGGCGATGCTCTTATGGCAGTTGACGAAAGCGGTGAAACGGCTCTTATGAATCGAGGTGGACAGCATACAATCTCTTCAAGTGCAAATGAATCCGAAGCAGTTATCAGAGACAGAGAAATTCGTTTAAAGAGAGATGAGGTTATGGGCAATGCGGAGAAAGCCATTGCACGAGAAGTCGCTGCGAAAAAGAAACAAGATTTGAGAGATGCAACCAGAGCTGCGCTTGAAGATAAACGACAGTTGGAATTAATCAGACAAGGTTACGGTAAACAGGACGAGCGTGTTGATGATCAGGGTATGTCCGTTGCTGGTATCCGGGATGCAACAACACCTTCAGATGCACTCATCCGCGAAATTCTTGACGTCATTACTGAATTACCTGGGTTACGTAAAACTAAAAAATCCAAAGATGCAGAGGGTAATGATATAACTGTGTCAGTGAGTGATCGGGAACACGAGGCGAATTTACAGAAAGAAGCACTTCGATTGGCCTACTCTTCCAAGTTGACGTTTGCAAAGTCGATTAATGTTCAGCGAATGGCGCCACCGTCTGATCAGGAAAAAGCAGAACTGGCTGCATTAGATATCACTCGTAAGCGTGCAAACGAAGGTCTTGAAGGAGAGTTTCCTATTTTCAGTCCAAGTAACTCGATCAGTGAGGTGTCCAAGATTCAAACAAAGGTATCGAAACAAATTGGAGAAATGACAATCACCGAAGCACAAGAGAAACGTTCTGAAATGGAACCTTGGTGGCAAGAATTTACAACCGTTCGAACCAATCAAGCCATGCATGAGATGGAGCGTATGCCTTCGCGTATTATTGAATCGAGTGTGGGTGATGTGCAATTGGCAAGTAAGGTACAAGAAGATACATCACAAGACGAAAAGAATTTTTATAATTTTATGTACTGGATGATGCGCGAAAAGATGGAGAAAATGGACGGAGGGGTCTATTGGAATGATTTCTTTACATTTGCGGGCGCGATGGGATACAACGATATGTCCGAAGCGCGCATCAATTGGCTTATTACTGGCAACCCAGACGGAGATACATCGCACGTTGATTACGAGGGGATGGAGTATTCACTTGATTTTGATGGCGAACAAGCGGGTACAACTCCTCGTATTACAGATTTGCGATTGGTTAAACCAGGGGATGTTGATGTCGTGAGCAGGACGATTGCATTTACACCGGTACCACACACACCGATCCCCGGTAAAAATATGTCACCTTCTGCACAAGCGGGTGGTATTCAACGCGACTATAAAATCATCGACGGTAAAATCGTAGCGCTTGTGGATCGGTCAAAATCACTTGAAGATGTGGGTAACAAACTTGTTTCGGGTATTCCATCAAAGGTTTCAAATATTCCCGATCCACGTTTCTCTGAACGTGGTGGTGTAAGTGTGCCGAATGTACGTATCGTTACTCGACGTAACCCAGATTATGTTCCAGGTCAAAAGGATTCAAAGGAATTCATTCATAGTGGAGATGCAAAAGCAGGTCCAAACGATAAGTTCCAAAACGTTGAAGTGGCTGATGTGGGTGCTGGTTCGCGTGATATTGGTGCGGCGATTGACAAAGCCGAGGGTGATCGTTTGACAGCTTCACTTCCGTTCAAGTTGTATGCACCTATCCATCCACAGGCATGTGATCGATACCTGGGTGAGAGGAACTACGCGCGGTTGTCACTTGAACCTGTAAAGTATTTCAAGTCTTTTACACAACAACCGTTCGCCTTTACTGACATTCAACAGCAATTCAATTGGAACAATTTTGTGATGACTGTGTATGGTCCGATGCTTTATGCATTTGTGACAGATATCGGTATGCAATTGACTTCTCCTGTGTTTGATATGGGAACACCTGAAGGTGTTACGTTTGAGTTTATGGAGTTGAATGAACTCATTGCAGAACTCGAGCGTTATCAGAGTAAGAGTGCAGACAGATCGAGTCGTGTGGGTGACAGTGCAGTCGCACAAGAACCAATTGAAAAGCATTTGTCTGATTTCTTCCATAGTCGCGATGATGAGGAACAAGACAAGATGGCCGATGCGAATGTTGCAATCATTGCTTTACCTGACCAAGGAGATCCTGACAAACCGGCAGATAAACCAGATACACCAGCACGCCCTGGACAAAACGCAGACCAGACGGGTACAGGTCGTGATCAACCAGGAGCCACTGCGGGTGCTCATGAGGGTGGGGGTCTTTGGCGTCCGAGTAAACGTGTTCGGTTTGGTGTGCGTGACTCAGACGATCAACAAACAAGTACACAAGGTTTTGGTTCAAACAATGTGACTTTGGGTGCAGGTGATATCGATCAAGGGGTGCGCCGTAGTACACTAAAGACTTATAAGAAGCCAGTGAGTGTGCACGAAAATGAGAAACTAGAAAAGAGAAGTACTATTTTTCGTAGGTTCAATCGTTAATAAATCTGATGTAGTTTTAGAGCAAATATGGTGAAACGCAAAGAGCCACCAAGTGACAGTGAGTCTAGTGAAGATGACGATGAACAAGGGTCTGGCGACGAGCATGATGCACACGATGATAATTTGATGGATGGTGTGAGTGTGAGTAAGCTACCGAACTACCCTCATCCGTCTGCCAAGATGTTAGATACTATAGATTTCTCAACACTGCCTGAAAACTTTTTCGGGATTGGTTACGGTTCACGTCGTACGGGTAAAACACATGCATTGAGTTGTTTAATGGAAGGTATAGCAGATAGATTTGATTTTGCTTATTTGTTTAGTGCAACTGCCAACTTGCACACGGGTGAAGTGGGCGAATTAGATTTTGAAATGATTCGACCAGAAGCGAAGTTTGGTGGATTCGACGAGGATGCATTGTCGCGTATTATTGAAAGACAAAAGGCGGTGAAAGAACACAACAACAAGTGTAAGAAGAAAAGAGATATGAAACCAAACCGTACTTTAATTATCTTTGACGATTTCGTGCATGAGAAGGCTGTTCGATACAGTAAGCTCTTTACAGAGTTACCTGTATTGGGGCGTCATTACGGTTTGAGTGTGATCTGTTTGAGTCAAGGTTACAGTGCAGTAGGTACATCTGGGTTGAATCCTGCCACGCGACAGAACAGTGATTTTGTCATGACATTTCTGCCTCGTAATGTGATGGACGTTGAACGCATTGCGACGTGGTACTTGGCCAAGCCTAAACTGGAGAGTATGTGGTTTGTCAAGTCTGTGTGTCAAGAGAAACATTGCTGCTTAGGAATCGATTTGACGCAACCACATCTCACTGATTTCGAGGACTACTGTTTCAGTTACAAAGCGCCTGAGGTTGTGCCCAAGTATGAGTTGGGTAAAGTGCAATGGGCGTTGTTTCGAGAGGAACGCAAACGACAGAAGAAAGCTACATTGGCGAACAACGTAGAGAATGATAGGAGTTTTTTCTTATCTCGTGAAGAAGTGGAGAAACGTCTCAAGGTTGGACAGGCTACGGGTAAACCGACGAATGGGTCTCGTCCTTCTTTGTATGATATGTGCGCATAGGTAGACTAAATAGTATCTGATGTAGTTGTAACTTGGAAAGACAATGCCGTTAAATTTCTCTGGCCCAACTAGCCATCCAATCTCGTTAGGCGACAACTATAGTTTATATAAACGATCTATCCTTCCAGTCATTCCTGTTGTTGATTCTGTTGTTCTTGAAGAGGGAGAAGTAGCCGAACCGCCAATCGAAGCCGAACCAGTCGTAGAACAAACTCAAGATGGTGGCCAAGAAGAGCTCGACGTTAAAAGGAAAACCAGCCCGACGGAAGAAAGCAGTCCCGGCGGTGAAAGTAACAAGAAGCTCAAAGAAGAAGACAGCGTCGATCAAAGCGCAGGTCAAGGAAGTGACCTTGTCGAAAACTCCGGCTCAAGCACCGGGGGCGAAGTTGCAGCCGTACCTAGCGAAGGCGATGGAGATGAACCCAAGGTCGGGGTCACGAGCGGCAGTGTACCAGCTGAGCCAGAACGAGATCACCCCAAACAAGAAACAGAACAAAAAAGCGATGGCGGCGAACTATAATTCAACTGCTGGACGAGGTGGTCCTTCGGTCGATCACTTTGCACCGATTGTTCGTAAAGGTCCGATTGCTGTGACGGATATGCGTCAACTGGCTTCTGGTAATCCGTACAATATTGCAAATGAATTTGGTGTTGTCAATGATCAGTTTCCTTTGCAGGAGGTGGCACCGACACGCGGCGGTCAATGGAGTGGTCGAACTGGACAGATCCGTTAGAATTTTGTATCTGATGTAATATTAAAAAGAACCTAAACAATGAATTCTGGAATTATTCACTCGTCAAAGAGGAAGGGCAAATGCATGGCGATGGAGGATTTGCTGGATTTGCTACAAGATGCTAGGGAAGAGTCTGGGATTGTTGGAATCACACAAAAACCCAGGGAACAACAAGGAGAGATTCTTCGGTCGCTCATGCACAAGTTTGATTCAAAGGAAGACATGCAGACAGTGTTGGACAGCAAGTGGGGATTAGATAACAAACGCAAGGGCACGGATCCAGATGAAGAAGTTAACGTTTTAGAGTGTAGGAAAAAGAAGAAGTAGATCGTTATATCTGATGCTATCTTAAAACACATACACATGCCCTGTTATCTTTGTATATTGATTCGAGTTCTTTCTACTAAAATTATCCGTTACAACCATGGACCTTTCTATCGAGGCCAACCGCAACTCGGCGTTGTTCAACACCATGCAGGATGTATTGGATGTATACAACCCGCTGTTGCACAAAGCACGGCCCACTGTAGTTAACCAAACGAAGCAACGCATTCGCACGCCAGCTGCAACTTGGGGAAACAACCTTGACCGATGGAATGGTACACGCACAGCACGTTTTAATATGCCGCGTATCGGCTCCCTTGTAGATGCAACTGTCAAAGTTGCTTTTAGTATTCCCGGTGAAGAACCAAGTACTGTTCAATATGCAAAGTTTGGTGACCGTGGTTATGCAAAGAGAACGCTAACAACGGGTGGCTTGCTCAATACTGACGCAGCCGGTAATACGGCTCGTGGACGCCTCGACCGTGTATATGCTGATCGTTTGTTGGGTTTGAACATGATTAAAACCTATGTTGTTTCTTCCAAATCGCGCGAAATTTTTCGCGCAAGTGGCGAGTATTTATTGGCTCGTTTTTCTCAAATGGACGATACCATGAAGGAAGCAGTTATGCGATCAACCACGCCTGTTGATATTATGTCTGCACATGTAGACGATACTTTCTATGCACCATACACCACATACCAGGTGGCTATTCCATTGTTTATGTTTTTCAACGAACATATTAGCAACGCGATTGACGTGAACTTTTCCGAAGAAGTGCACATTGATATTGAATTCCGTGCGCCATCCGAATTGTTTTACTATGGAAACATCGGAGACTTGAACCATGTGCCTAACTTTTACGCAGTCACATCTCCCAATTTGGGTGGAGCGCTACAGAAATCTGGTATCTCAGAAACTGCTGGTCAGATTGCATGGGATCAATCGACCACTTCAGGATCACAGAGTACGAAATCGGGAACAACCACACCGGTCAACATGAGGGATGCTAACCGCACGGGTGCCACTGCTACTGACGACGGTGCGATTACATTTGGCACCGTCAACGTTGGAACCGCTCTTGCAGATGCTGATGCGTTTACGGTTCCAGTTGAATATAGCATTTCGAGTCTCATGCGTGATCGCCAGATGCGTCATATCCAAGGTGTTTCTTCTCCGTTGGATGCACCGGCGATTGTCACCATTGGCACGCGCGGCTGGGTGGGTGCTAACTCGTACTACAAGGAAGCTGGATACGTACATAGTTCAACTACTTTTGCTTACCCAGATGTAGATAACCTTGGTGACTCGGTTATGATCCAAGTTGAATTGAACTGCGATTACATTATCCAAGACACTGACGCATACCGTGCCCTTCGTGCAGAAACCTTTCCAGCAGGAACTGGGTTCACTTCAATTGTGTTTAACACTTCACAGGAAGTCTTTTCCAATTTGATGGCATTTAGCAACGCGTCTCAAAATATCCTCTCTACTCACTCTGGTGGTACGTTTAGGGACCCTGGAAATTCTACGAGTGGAATTGTAGTGGGCGATTCTACGCGGTTCGTTGATCTCCAATTGCGAGATAATCATTTGACATTTGCAACTCATTTCATGGTGCGCAAGCATTCTGATATGGGCGGAGATGGCACAACTGACGCATCTAAAACAGTTGCAACTTATGGTAAGAGTCTAGCTGCCGGATCACATGTGATTGGAGCACATCGCATTCGTACGCGTTGTTTGCCAGTCCATTATTTCCAAGTGCTTGCAGCAGGCCGTGTGATTTACGAGAGTGATGGGAAGACCCAACTTGCTTTGACTCAATCGGCCATGTACAATGGTACTGGAAAGGACTGGGGAGCCATGGGCAGTCACTTGATCGATCCCTCGACTCCTACTGCACTGCAAAACAACAAGCTGAATGCACGTCCATTCAATATCTATACGATCAACTGGGGTCTGAGTGCATCGCGACTTGAAAACACTGGATGTATTAGTTTTCAAAACTTGAACAACCCTACTCTTCGAATTTACTTTAAGCCTGAATCGTGGGGCGAGCATCAAGTGGAACAGCGTTCCGATGGTGGTTCAGAGGCAAAGTCTGCTGCAGCGCGCGGTGTGCAAGTAGAAGTTATTCACGAACATTTCAACGTGATTACTGTCAACAGTGGCAACGGAGAGATCACTTCTGGCATGAATCAGTAGATGTTGTTTCTGATAGTATTGTAAATAGAACAGAATACGTTAAAGAATTTTAAATCCAATGGTTACTCAATCTTTGTTTGCGAATGACAATGATGGAACATTGGATCTTGGTGCCAATCAAACAACTGGTCATATGTTGATTGGTCAAGCACAGACAAGTGGTAGAATTGATATTGGTTTAGAAGCAACACGTTCTGGTAAGATCCAGATTGGACATGCCGATGGCACCCATGCTTTAGAACTTAATGGGTCGGATATTACAATAGGTGAAGGTACAACCACAGGACTCACAAAGATTGGTTGCAATGTGACTTCTGGTAATATCAGAATTGGTAACAGCGACGTTCCTGGTGATGTACATTTGAGCGACATTCTAATTGGAACGAATAACGCATCTAATCAACAAACAAGTCTCTATGGTTCATCTGTAACTGCAATATCTGGCGGCAATCTTAATTTTAACGCTGTGACTGGTAACGTGAAAGTCGATGCGGGTACTCATGTTACTTTAGAAGCAGAGTATGTAAACCTATGGTCGAAAGGAGTATATGGTACTGAAATTCGATCGGACAAAGACGGGATTGATTTGGTGACATACGAGGACGGAGCCAATGCCAACAACATTAACTTAACTACACATTCATCCGACGATGTAATCATTAATAGTATTTCGATGCGGCCAATTTCAGACAACTTTACACCACAGCTAGGTGGTACATCGGGTACTAGTTTTAGTGGTGTGACTTATCAAGGACAGTATTTCAGGTGGGGTCCGACATGGGTGATCAACATATACTGTTCATGGAGCGGCAAGGGTACGGCTGCTGGTGATTTCCGTATTTTCAATCTGCCAATTACGTTCCCGACGACAACCTCAGGGTTGGTGGTTTTTGAGACTTTGGCAACAGTAGACAGCAAGGCATGGGCGGGTGTTACTGGGAATAATGTTTTGTCTGTACATGCTGTAAAGGGCACAAGTGAACTAAAAGCAAGACTTAATGGTGTAACGCAGATCCAGTGTTCTAGTATACTTGCAGCATCTGCCTTAAGATTAACCATCACTGTTATCGAAGCATAGCTTTTATTTCTGATACAAACGTAAGAACAACTACAATCATGTATGTTACAAACAATTATACTCGCCGTGTGAAGCGTGCGCGTACCACGAACAGTCTGCCAGATAACACTAATAACGTTGTGGGTGCTGTTCCGTTTCAAGCGATAAACAATAGCGTAGATCTGACACAAAATGGTAAAAAACCTGAACTTTGTGAAACTTCAATTGGATCTTATAACTCCAAAGGACTTGTTATTTTAGGAGGAGCTGCTGGTCAAGATAGAAACCAACCGAGTAACCCAGACAGTCGAGACATTCCAGGCAGTACTTCTACTGCAGGTGGAGCAGGGGTGACCAACGATAGAATTGCGAATCCGCCTTACCCTGTTAGTTTTCTTGGCCCAGGGTACTTGAATTTTGAGAATGAAATTGGTGTTCCAAGTATTCGTGGCAATGTGAACCTCAATGGCAACCTCGTTGTCTTTGGATCAATTACAAACGAACACGGTACAGTAGGCCTACCGGTAGAAACAGCACCTGTAATTACATTCAATCCTGTTGTAGAAGATAGTGCCGGCGCTCTGTTGGATGGTGTGACGGCAGTCGGTACATATGAATCCAACACAGCTGGCACAATGGATTTCTTTGACATACGCGTCAGTTGGACAGGCAAAACTTTAATCACGGGTTCAAATACTATGCGGATTGTTGGGTTCCCATATACAGATTACCTTACGGATTCTGTTGTAGTTGTACCGAGTCCTGTGGGTGTGATTTCAAGCGAAGTGGGTGGATACACGGTGATGGTTGTACGTGGTGGTGGCGACAACGGGTTTCATTTGAAAACACATAGCCCTACGCGAGGTGGTAACCCAGATAGTCTACTTGGTTCGAATTTTTCAGATACAGGTAGTTTGTTTGTTAGTGGTCATTTGACACGTGCATAGATGGTTTTTTATCTGATTCATTTGTAAGCTACCAATACCAAGTCAATTTTTATAATGGTTACTCAGAGTTTGTATGCAAATGATGGCGCGGGCGACTTGGATCTCGGTGCAAACCAGACAACTGGTGATTTGCGTATTGGTGTCATACAAACATCAGGTGACATTGACATTGGTCTACTTGCCGCTCGCACTGGCGCGATTAACATCGGAACAGGCGCAAGTGCTACGCATACGACAACACTGGGGAATATAGGGCAAACAACATCTACTACAAACATTCATGCAGGGACAATTGCAGTTGAATCCCATGGCACAACACTTGACTTGACTGCAAACACAACAGCTACACTGAGTGGTGCTGTTGTCGGAGTAGACGCAACCGCAGGTAACCTCGCATTGACTTCAACGGCAGTCGCTTCTATGACAGGTGCATCAGCCACACTTTCAAGTAGTACAAGTACAGTTGCAGTATCTGCTGCGACAACAGCTACAGTAGAAGGCAATGCCGTGACTGTTGATGCTGCTTCTGGTAACGTTGTCGTCACTGCATCAGGCACGGCTTCAACCGATGCTGCTGTGATTTCTCTGGAAACAAGTGCGGGTAACCTTACACTCGACACAAACTCGGGAAATTCAGTCATTGCAAACGGATATAGTATGAAGGTAGTGAGTGGCAACTTGACAAACATTTCGAGCGGCAGTGCTAGTATGGATAACCCCGGCTATAGCACATGCACATATTGGAACTGGGGGCCTATGTGGGTGATCAACTGTAATATTTACTGGACAAGTAAAAATGGATCCATTGGTAGTGGCGAGACATGGTATGTCAAAGGCCTGCCGGTTACATTCCCCTCGGGTACAAATGCAGATACATATTCAATATACTCTAGAGGCAATTGGTGCGGATGTGATGGTAACAATTGGCTGGCGCTTGGGGCGGTAGCGGGTACAAACCGTATGTTTGCTAAAAAGAACCATGGTACAACTATTCTACAAAGCAACGTTGTTGCAACTAGTGCATTCAAGTTTACCATTACTTGTTGCATACCATAGTTAGTTTTTTATCTGATTCAATTATAAAGAGATAGAGATGAATAGTATTCACGATGCAATCAGTCACGACGAGTTCAACCGGGGTGTCATCGAGCAGCTGCCTGACGCCATCCACAGGATGTCACAGCAGGGGTTCGACGACCTTGAAGAAATTCAAGTTAGTGTCGAAGAGCCATGGTCAGATGAAATCGAAGAGCGGCTACGTGGTTGGTTGGTTGAAGCCAAGGAAAGTGGTGATGCACACAAAGCGTCAGGTTTCGTCTTGAAACGTCGATACCGTTTGTTTACGATGGTTGTTCTCTTTTGGTCGGCAGTTATTCTCGTTGTAAACGATTCGATTGGATGTCGTGCAACTGAAGAACTTTTGTTTGCTCGTTTGTGTATTAATGCAACTGGAGTATTCCTTAATGCATTGTTTTCTAGTTTAAATATGGGATATACGTACCGGATGCATTTCGAATACGAAGCCAAGTACTTTGAAGTTGCACAGGATATTGACTTTGTATTGATGCGCGGTAGAGACTATAGGCAGGCTGCCGACTCGTTTATGACAGAAATACGCGAAGTACGTAAAAAACTAGCATTAGCACCCGAATTAGCGGGCAATAAGTTCTTTGGTTGTTAACGTTAAATCTGATACAATGGTAAAACACAATGCCGGGCCCAGCTCTCTCTTCTACTTTTACTTACGACGGTACACCAGGCCTCCCGGCTAATTCAGCTCCTTTTAATACTCTTGACCGGGAGGTAGTGCAGTCTAATCGTTTCTACCAACCTATTCAAATCGGTACCCATTCCATTACCCCTGAACGTTCAAATATCCCACGTACTGGTGATCACGGTCTAGGTGTAGGTGGAGGTGTTTATAGAGATACAGACAACGGCGAAGTAGAAGAGTAAGATGGTTTTAAATTTGTGGCCTACCAAAACTAGTGACGATGTCCTCGCGCCGAACGACATCAAAAAAGACTCGAGGGACGAGGAAAAGGAAGGGGAGGACATCCCCGTACCAGGCGACAGGGCGATGGCGCAATTTTCCATGGGAAGCTTATATGCGACTACCAATCAGTATGGCGTCACTAAACCGTTTATCGAGGATCCAAAGGTTGGCGCTTTCACCAGTGGTAAAGCAGTTCCTGAGTCTGTGCGACTTGCGCGGCATTCAGTACCAGACTTTTACGTGTACGACGGAGCACATGCAACAATCGGTGCCACTGGAAAAACAGCATCAACAAGAGAACAGTTGTTACCAAACAAGTCAGTTACAGAACAACAAGCAATTGAATATAATCGATGGGGATCTAAAAAGGGTTGGCTGTACAATAGTAAACAAGAAGGACCTGGAGGTCAGCCTGAGTCTATGCCAACTCATACACAAGACGGATGGACAGAACATATCAAACAAAACCATTGGTTCCCCTTGCCTCGCTCCGAAGCAAAGCAGGGACTTGCTGCTCGGGAAATGCCTGCCATTGATATCACGAACAACGCTAGAGGAATTGGTTCTGGGGGCGGCGGTCGACAGGGAGGAGGTATGCAAGGAGGGTACCAAGATGTCAACCCAGACAGACTTAAGTCTCTTCCCATTCCAATGGAGAAATTCAACTGGACAGGAAGCAGACTTGCAGGGACTGCACGAGAGGATCAAGGAGCTGGGGCTGGGGCAGGTGGTTACCGCGCCGGGTTTGCAAGCATGTACCCAGATCGACCTTCATTTCCTGAACGACGTACAACAGGATTATCTAAAGTAACTCAGAATGCAGCATAGGAGAATTGATTTTTTATCTGATGCAGTTGTAAAGCAAGTAGAGATATATATATAATTTCATTCTTGATTTAAAACAAATAAAACAAATTCAAAATGGACCAAAAATCTTCACGCGTGTTTGTTAGGAATGTGGTTGTTCACCTCCAAAAGTCTATCAAATCATTTGACGATTCAAAACCAGAAATCATTGTCGATATCATTGAAGACCACCTCAAAATGATCAAGATGGCATCGAGCTTGCATACGAGCCCGAAGAAGAAGAAAGGCAAGAAGAAGACAAAGAAGAAGAGCGCACCCGAGGAACCCGCTGTTGCTCTCGTTGTCGATACTGAGAGTAAGTAAGTCTTTTGGTCTTGCGCCCGAGTGGAATTAGAACTGGGCGATACGTGTCTCGTTTAATTGGTTTCCTATGATCCACAAACACACGGAGTCGTTTCCAGTATTCTTTGTACCCAGCGAGGCGTTTCGGTCCAGAGATTTTCTTAACGCAGTGTACGAGATCAGGGCGGTCAATCAACTTGAGCATTTCAACCATGATGAAACGGACGGGCCAATAAAGACGTAGTCTTCCACTATGAGACCGATTGCCAATTCGATGAGCGACTTGGAACTCATGGAAACATGCATCGTATCTGCGGTACTGACCGCGGAGCTTTTCAGTTTCTCTCATAGACAAGACGATTTCTGGTTCACCACGTAGCCTTGCTGATATTTCGTATTTGATATTGTAAAACCGTGTATACCCTCCTGCTTGTAATGCTTTGAATACCTTGTGGAATGTAATGTGTCTGCCCCTGCCTAGTATAGCTTTACAGTACTGAACAATCTCCAAAGAGATTTTACGCTTACCCGTACACGTCATGTCCAAAAGCGTTTGAAAGAAGTGTTCGTGTTTGGCGTAGACGTGACGAGCGTTTCTGTTGTAGCGGCTTCTAGAATGGAACGACACCAGATTGTTTTCAATTACAAACACAGACAGACCACATTGCCTGCACGTGTTTGACGACGTACTCTCTTCGTAAAAGTATAGTGTCTTACACCGCTGGCATCGAGTGGAATCCACCTTTCTCTCATCCTTGTGCCATAGTTCTTTCACCTCTGAAAGTACTTGCTCGAATAAAGTAATCCGTTTCATTTGGCAGATCACATACGTTACAGATCCAATACCTGCACTATTCATTTCCTCCTCAAGACCCTCGTCTGTAAACAAATGCGTAGCAACAATACTCTGAACAGTGATAGATGCGTTTTTTAAAGCGAGTAAATCTCGAAGTGCCAGGATTGAACCCACACCTATGTAGAAAAGCAATAGTACATAAGAGACATGACGTAACGTCAGTGGCCTTCGCTAGTAAAGATATACTACAAACAAACATCTACCTATACGTTACAACATCTACGCATCCTCACCCTCGGACTCGAAATCATCGTCATCAGAGTCAGCAGTCTTCGGTTTCTTGCCACCGGCCGCGTTGAACATAGGTGCCACAGCTGTCTCACGGGCTTTGCGCTTGCGCTTAGGAGAGACCATACCCTCGAAGAGAACAGCACGAGTAGCGATCTCGCGTTGCTTGTCGGTAAGTCCGCCCTCTTCGTCAGTAGACGGATCGTGTTCAACAAGAACAACGGCCGTAGGTACGCTGAAAGAAAAGACCGGGTACACAGAGTTCACCACGGTGCCTTCAGAAGTAGTTCCACTTGGCGCGCATTTCAAACTGATACCAGTCAATTTTAAAATACATTTTGCGCGCCAAACCTTCTCACGGTACAACTTGGAAGCAAGCAGTGTCTTGAGCATGTTGGTGTTCTTGACTGGCACGCCTCCCTTGGGGTAGACCACTTGTCCATCCTCTGCCGTCTTGGGAAACTCGGTAATGCCCTTCTTGTTAGTGTATAAGTACACTTGAGCATCCTCATTCACCTTGGTCTTGATGTACCACTTGGTGTCGTCATCATCCGGTCCGTAAACAAACGGTGCAAAGGTGGCAGAAGGCGAGTCCCACACAGCATCTTCTTGCAAAGACATGTCCAGGAACTCAATCGGGTTGGTCAGTGCAGCTGCACCACGGAAGACCTTGGTTCCATCAGTCAGAGTGTCGCTAAAGGTTTTCTCAAACCAACGGCTCTTTGTGACTGGATCGTTCATAGTTACGAGTTGCTTGAGTGCGCCAGTGAGTAGTTCGCGAAGTTTAGGTTGCGTAACGGCATCAACGCCAATGGCCAACTTGACAGCAGAGACGACTTCTGCACCAGCGTTGTACTGGTAAACGTCCAGACCACGTCTCTTCTCTTGTGACTTGCCCACCATGCCAAGCGTAGCGCCATCGATCTTGACAGCAGGGGTAGACCCTTCCGGGGAACCACGCTGCAACCACATATTGAATGCAGCTGTCTGGCCCTTGGTTTGCCAGTTCATGCTCCGAGGCTTGATGTTCAAACGAGCTAACTGCCGAGGAACGTCTTCATAGATGCCATCAGTGGTGGCAACAACGGCGGTGGTGGAGGTAGTGGATTGGCTCATGGTTTGGTAAAGGGGGGAGGCTGTGGTTTTGTTTGGGAGTGAGTTTGTGATTTATGAGGTGTGGGAGTTTGGTTTGTGGCTGATTTGCAGATTGGTTCGTTGATTTTGTGATTGGGTGTCATTTTTTGCAATGGTAAATAACATACTAACCACACTGCAAACAAATCATTCAAAATTAGAGTTTTTTATGAGAATTTACCGGACGATCCGAGCCTTGTTTCCGTTAGCAACTTCTGACCGACCTTTGTCATTCCTATCTAAATTTGATATATGATTACACTGTAAATAGACTAGGTACCGTAACCCCTTATCGGCAAATATCGGCTAATAAAACGGTTTTTCGTCTTCGCTATCATCCGAGTCACTCTCACTACCGATATCCAAATTGAATCTTGGTCTCTTGGCGCCAACCGAAGTGCCGTTGATTTCAACTGCTTTTGTAAGTACCGTCACCTGTGATTCGAGTTTCGCTATACGTGGCATCAATACTGTGTTGACATATTGGATCAGACTTTTGATTTCATTGAAATTGGTACCAATCAAACATTCTTTCTTCTCCTGATTCCCACTCCCCTTTCCTCGTTTACTCGCACTCATTACGATGATCCCCAAGACTCTTCTACGCGGACGTGAAATTATGAAACTACAATTACCTGAGGGGGGCTTGCTTGACGACGCGTATTGGATTAATGACGACGAGCTTGATTCGATTGGGATCGTTGACCTGTTTTGTCATGAAGAAATTGAAGACCCTTCAACGGAAGATTTGACAATTGATACCAGTGCGGACATTTCTTTTCTGGATTCCCCGGGGAGTTTTCCGTTTTCTTCGTTGATCACACCACGGACATTTCATTCGCTTGGAGTCGGTCTGGATTTTGATTTGGCTCACATTTTCGACGACGACGACAAGTACCGACGCGACAACGGACAGTATGAATTTGTAAGCGAGCATGGTTTGTCACTGGCTATTGATAGCAACCGGTACTCGGGCTTCAATCTCGGACAATTTGTGACCGATTCTGTTTATAGTTTGGTAACTTTCTCACCGTTCTCAGCCCAATCTTCCAGTCCAAAATCATTTTTTGGTGACGACTACTTTTAACTATCGCACTTTGTTGCCAACTGAAATTTTTTTTCTAACTGTCGATTTGAATGTGGGGACGGAATAAAAATAATATATTTCACTTTTTGAAGTTTTTTTTCTCGTACCGTAACGGTAAAAGGACCAACATTTTTTCCTAGATTCGTTTTTGAAGCCCATAGAGACCCGCTATGGCAATTCTGAGTGCAGAAACCATCAGAGGCGTGTGTTAGGCGCCAGAACCAGTCATTTTCTGAGGTGGGACTGACCATTTTGGGGTCGGACTGACAAAAACCATTGAACTTTTGACTACCGAAATGGCACAAATCCTCAGTCCCACCGGGGATAGAAAGACATTTTGGCCAGCCAGATGGCACAAAATCTCCAAAACCAAATCGATAACACTTCATTAATCTCAAACTCATCCCCAAACAAAACCCAAATATCCAACCCGTCCCCCCTACTATCACACATTTCCTAAACTCTCTACCTTTTCAAGTACCATGGAGAACCAACGTTATATCAACCGCTACTGGTCACTGGAGCTAACCTATCCCGACCTCACCTATCAACCGGTCGTAGACTGTGAACGATGGTTTCAGGGGACGGATAAAACCTGGGGCGAATACGCTGAGCCTGCTTTTGGATCTCTTTCGGAGCTGGACCGGTACATTATTCTCAAGGGTATCTTCGCGGCTCGTGCCTATGAAGATCGTACGCGTCGACTACTGCTCAAGTACTTTGAAGAATGTAAGGTATTGTCAGAAGACCTTGATGTTACTGAACCAATGTATGACGTTATGACTGATATTGTGCAAGATATGTATACCTTTATCTATGTCAACGTGCGTGTTAGTGAGGGTGTAACGCCATATTCGAATGATACGTTTGATCATGCTGGGTTCATTTCTAATGGTTTGCCAGCGGAGGTGCAGGCACAGCAGTTGACTAATGAAGCAGTACTGACTTTCATGATGTGTGCAGTTAAGGCTTTCAATGAAAGGACTCATAGGGTTGGTTTCATTGATACTAGTCTTAATGTGATTGAGTATATGCAGTTTGGTGAAGTGAAGGAGATGGTAGCGTACCGTAACGGTCTGGAGATGACTGACCGTCAGCTAGAGGGTCGTAGTTTTTGCGATGTACGTAACACTAAGTTGTTGACTGTAGAAGATACTATGGAGTAAATCTCGCACATTGTTGCCCACTTTCTTTCTCACTGTGTCTGTCTGGTTTGCGTGTTCTCTCTCACGGCGGTGCCACGTCATCTGCCACGTCAGCTAGGGTTACAAGGCCGCGTCAGTTGCCGACCTAGGGTTAGA
>Ga0222629_1000117_pt1 | contig 31035 bp, 25 predicted proteins | sample AntAcemetagenom1_FD_179847 | JGI IMG/M metagenome (GOLD analysis project Ga0222629, IMG submission 179847) | Saline water microbial communities from Ace Lake, Antarctica - #1 | ecosystem: Environmental > Aquatic > Non-marine Saline and Alkaline > Saline | place: Antarctica: Ace Lake | collected... | reverse complement strand
TACATCAGTAGCGTCTACTTCAATATCGAACACGTCTATGTCTGCAAAAATCTTGAAAAGCAACCCCTTCCCTTCCATTACGGGCTTGCTTGCTTCTGGACCAATGTTGCCCAGCCCAAGTACAGCAGTACCGTTGCTAATGACGGCCACTAAGTTACCTTTCGTGGTGTATTTATAGACATTTTCAACGTCTGCAGCAATCTCTAGGCAGGGCTCAGCCACTCCTGGCGAGTATGCCAATGAAAGATCTCTTTGCGAGCTATACGGTTTAGACGGAATAACTTCCAACTTTCCTTTTCGTCCTGACGAATGATAATCTAGCGCCTCTTGTTTTCGAATTTTATTCATACGACCTGCAAAAATAGTCGGATTTTCGTGGTTTCAACTTGCTGTTCGCTATTCCTTCTTTATTTCTGTTTTAGAGTAAAGGTAATTGGACGATCATTGTTGACTCCAAAAACGAATCTTTTCGCCCCGTTTTCTTGTTTCAAACAAACCACGTTTCGAACGTTCGTAGGAACATACAACCCACTTTCGAGGAAGTCTCTAACTTCAAATTCGCGGTTCCCTTTCCCCATCAGCACCAATCCATTTCCCGCATCGTATCTGGTCGTTTCAACTTCGGCGTCAAAGAAATTTCCTGCCAGTGCGATGTCAACATTCCCGTCTCCGTCAAAGTCATCAACAATGAATGAATTCACCACACTTGTTTGAGCTTGCGCCGTGAAAGGGACAAAAATGAATTCATTTCCTTCGTTGAAGCAAATTCCACTTTTAAAGTTTTTCACCTCTCTGAAATAAGCGTCATTGATTGCATCGCCCAAAACTTCCTCAATACTGGCATTGGCGAAACTTTGAAAATCTTGAAATTTGTTCGCAATTTGAGGCATCTGTTCTGAAGAACACTCTCTGCCCCGCACGGGCACGAAGTGATTCTTATATGCTTTTGAGAGCACGGGGTCATTGGTCCCATTCCCATCGAAATCTGCGCTATAAATTTTAAGCGGATGTTCTTGATCTGCATGGAATTTGTTGTTTTCACCGATGTTCCCGAGCAGCACATCCAAGTCTCCATCACCATCAACATCAGCTACCTCCATTCCAAGCCACCAGCCACTCATTTCGTTTTCTGAATGTGCAATCAACAGTTTCAGACTTTTCGTTTCAGGGTCATATAGGCTCGGCTGCATCCATTCTCCTATAACGAGGAGGTCACTTGTACCGTCTGAATTAAAATCTACCCATTCGGCACAATTAACAATTCCTAGAGACTGGAGCTCTGGATGAGCTGCAGTCACATCAGTTAATTTTCCGTTTTCGTTCATAAATAAACGTGCTGATTCTGCTTGAGGATACATCCCTGGAATCACATGTCCGCCAACAAACAAGTCAATGTCCCCATCATTGTCAATGTCATTCGCTGCCAGCGCATTGGAATTGATGCTCCCCCCGTTAAATGATTTGTCTCGCCTAAAAACTCCCGCGCCATCATTGAGGTAGAGACGGTCTTCAGCAAGTTTATCATTTGGGGCTAAGTGATAACTTCCGCTTGCTATAAAGAGATCCAAATCAGCATCACCATCAGCATCAAAGAAGATGGCGTCATTGTCTTCGAATGATTTATCTGCTTTAAAAGCGGGTTGATTTGTGGCAAAATACATGGCTTTGTCCCCGCGCGCGAAGAATTCCCCTGCTTGTCCGGCAGCGCCACCGATGTAGAACTCATCAACACCGTCCCCATCGACATCTGCAGAAGCTAAGGCGGGGCCTACTCTAGATTCACGGTGAGGCAAAATGATTTCTCTTTCGAAGTCATCGAAATCATCTTCTTTATGTTCCCAATTTATGCCTGCATATTGAGAGATATCTTGAAACAGCTGTGGCTTAAAATCATAAACCTTAGGTCTCCCTTTTTTCGCGTTAGCATAGTTCACCGCCAAAACCGCATTGAGTTTCGGCGATTTAAACGTTTGAAATTTCCCATCAGGGTAAATAACAATCAGGCTGTCTATGTTGGTTTTCGCCCCAAATCCAAAACTCATAATTGGCTGAGAGGATGACTGGTAACCCTTTATGACCGTGAGCTCTTCGTATTGGACTTGGCCATTTTGGTATGCGAAGGCTTTCGTACCATATCCAAATGGATTCAAATTGGGGCCTATCACTTTCAATTGCAGCCAGTTTTGTCCGGTAGAGTTATTCTTATAAATAAAGGGCGGTTGGTTGTTGTTATTTACAACCACTTCTAAATCCCCGTCACCGTCAAGGTCACCCACAGCAGAGCCGTAGGAGAACGAGGGCTGGTCCATTCCCCACTCTTTTTGCACTTTACTAAATGCCAGCGCACCGCTATTTTTGAAGGTATGGTTAGAGATTTTATTTGAGGGGGTGGTGTTAGAGAGCGCAAATAAGTCAATGGGCATTCCTTTTTCCATTTTGTCTTCAAATTGAAGCGCAAAATCATTGTTTCGAATATCGTAATTGATGCCATTCGTGATGTGCAGATCTTTAAAGCTATCTTGATCAAGATCTACGAGCAAGGCAGACCAGCTCCAATCAGTAGAGGCCACACCGGCATATTGGGCAATGTCTGTGAAGAAACCCGCGCCATGATTTAATTGCAGGGTATTGGTCATGTATTGATAGTTGTAGCCGTTAGCTACATATTCCCAGAATTTCTCAGGTTGCATGGTAGGCATGTTCGTTTTAGACCGAACGTGGTCTGCTGACTGCATGTCTAGGGTAATGAGATCTGACAGCCCATCATTGTTGATGTCACCCGCATCTAACCCCATAGCCGTGAAGGAGGTATGTTTTATTTTTGAGTTCAATTCATTTATGAAGGTGCCATTTTTCTGATTGATATAGAAGTAATCTGGACGTTCATAATCGTTTGCCACATACACATCTACCCACCCGTCATGGTTTAAATCTGAGGCTATAACACCTAATCCGAAGGAAAATGCTTTGACTCCTGCTTCTTCAGTTACATCTGTAAAAGAGGCGCCATTCTCATTTCTGTAGAGCCTATCTGAAACAAACTCAGGAAACCCTTCTTTTGAGTAACCTATTTTTTGTTTTAGATTATTTGAGGGGGCGTTAAGTAAGAATAGGTCAAGATCATTATCATGGTCATAGTCAAAAAATGTGGCTTGGGTGGAGTACCCGGGGTTCGCCAAACCAAACTCCTTCGCTTTCTCAGTAAATGTTCCGTCTTGGTTGTTCATGAAGAGCACGTTCATTCTATAGGCGATGTCTTCGTTGTCCATCTTCCAGGAAGATCTGCATACATAGACGTCCAACCAGCCGTCACCATCCACATCAACAAAGGCGACACCATTTGACCAGCCCTGGTGATCTAGGATTCCTGACGAAGTAGATTTATCTTCAAACGTAAGATCTCCCTTACCAAAATAGAGGGCATCATCTTTTTGGTTCCCGCAGAAGAAAAGATCTTGGAAACCATCATTATTCAAATCTCCAATGGCTACACCTCCTCCGTAGAACATGGCGTCCCATGTCAGGTGATTTACTTCCTCAGAAATCTCAATATCATTGGAAAAACGCACACCTGTTTGGGCTGGAGTTAGCAGCTCAAAAAGCACAGTTGACGGGTCGGGAATGTTTTCTTGTAAAGGAGAATGTACCGAGGAATCAGGACTGTTACATCCCCAGATTAGGATTGCTAAAATAGAAAGAGTCTGCTTTTTCATTGGTGTACCAATATGACTCAAAGGTAATTGAACTTAAAGATGTGCCAATTTTGAAAGGGGATGAAAATTGGAATTGCGCAAAAGATCTTTGAACTGGTCTGAATGTTCGTTAAATCCAAGGCTACAGGGAACAACGCAAAGTGGGCATCCTATTGATTGCTTAGGGCATTCAAGAACACACGGTTGAAAAATCACACTTCACTATAGCTAGGAGTCCAATTCCTTCAGGCTTCTTTTCAGTTCTAAATCAACTTCTGCAAAAGCGCAAGAAAGACGCCCTAACCCCACCTGTTTTACCGCTTTAAAACAAGGGTCAAGATGCTCCACATCCCCCTTGAATCCTCATTATGCTAGATAGGCAAGGCAATGATAAAAAGGGAGTAACCAACAAACCACATTAACCTAGTGCGGTAAACACACCCCTTTGCTTCTGCTAGACATTGGTATGCGCATTTGCCAATAGGTCACTTTGGAATGCGATTTTCAGGCGATTTCTTTGTAGCGTGCTGAAAAATTAGTTCTACTTTTATGGTGCAAAAAATTTTGTGTTTTACGCTTTCTAAAAATAACTCTTATGAAAAAGACTTTACGTTCTTTCCTTTTTATTTTCGGGGCTATGTTGACGTTCACTGCTTCTGCGCAGTTGCCAGACGGATCAATCGCTCCTGACTTCACGATTACCGACCTTGAAGGAAATGTTTACAATCTTTATGACATCCTTGATGAAGGAAAACAAGTTATTCTTGATTTCTCTGCTACATGGTGTGGACCTTGTTGGGGTTATCACGAAGCTGGCATACTAGAAACAATCTGGGAAGAGCACGGACCAGAAGGCACTGATGAAGTGATGATTTTCTACATTGAAGCAGATCCTGCTACTACTATTGCAGATTTGAACGGAACAGGTGAAAGCACTCAGGGTGACTGGGTTACAGGAACAGGTTATCCAGTTGTTGATGACGCTGCTGCTGGTGATTTATATGCAGTTGGATATTACCCAACAATCTATACTGTTTGTCCTAACCGCATCATTACTGAGACAGGTCAAGCTTCTGTTGCTGACCACGTAGCGTTCTTCCAGAATGCTTCATGTCAGGCTGCAACGTTGCCAGCTGATCCTGCAATTATAAGCTACAATGGTTCTACAGCAACTTGTGCTGATGTAGACATTGAAATTACAATCATGAACCTTGGTACAGAAGTTCTTACTTCTGCTACAATTGAAGTGTTCCAAGCTGGAGCTTCAGTACTTTCTTATGATTGGACGGGATCTGTTGATACCTATGGAACTGAAGACATCATGGTTGGAACTCTAAACACTGGTGGTTCTGCTGATCTTTCTATTGAAATCACTTCTGCAAATGACAATACTACTAATGATGCAGTAGCAATTTCAATTGCCGGAGCTACCGAAGCTACTACTCACCTTCGTATCAACCTTCTTACAGACAACTACCCTGATGAAACAGGATGGTCTGTAATGAATGAAAACGGAACTATTGTTGCTTCTGCTGAAGCTGGTGATTACACTGAGTTGAACACATTTGTAGTGGAAGATGTATTTGTTCCTGCTACAGGATGCTACACTTTCACAATTTCTGATGTATACGGTGACGGACTTAATTCTGTCCCATGGGGCGGAATTGACGGTTCTTGCGAAGTATTATCTATGAACGAAGATGGGACAATCCTTTCTACAGTTTATGACTACGATGGTTCTTACATCTTTGAAACTGAAAATGCTGTTGCTTCTGTGACATCTGTTGTAGGTGTTGAAGAAAGTGAGATTTTCACTTCATTGAGCCTATATCCTAATCCTGCTGCTGACTTCGCAAACCTTGTATTCGGAGTAACTGAGTCTTCTAAAGTAAGTGTTGATGTATTCAACGTACTAGGAGCCCAAGTAATGAGCACAGATTTAGGTACTATTCCTGCTGGAGAGCAACGTATTGAGTTGAACTTCTCTAAGCTAGAAGCTGGTATGTATATTGTGAATGTAACTGCAAACAACAATGTTTCAACATTGCGTGTGACGCTTGCTAAATAAGCGAATAAAATAGATTGAAAGAGATCAACAGTTTGGTATAGATTTTGTCTATCTGCTGTTGATCTCTTTTTTTATTTTACAAAACCATAAACATGAAACAAGTTCTATTTATCCTCCTCTGCGCAGTTTTTACTCTTGGTGCAACTGCTCAGATTCCTAGTGTCAATCTCAAAGACATGAACGGAAAAACTGTTGATACTGCGAGTCTTGCTAAAACAGGGAAGCCCGTAATTATTTCTTTCTGGGCAACGTGGTGTAGCCCTTGTAAGCGTGAGCTGAATAGCTACATGGATTACATCGAAGATTGGAACGAAGAGTTTGGAGTTACCTTAATTGCCGTGAGTATAGATGATCAGCGCACAGCTTTACGCGTAGCACCATATGTGAACAGTGCAGAATGGGAATATGATGTTTTACTTGACACGAATAGTGACTTCAAGCGCGCAATGCAGGTGAATAACGTGCCTCATACATTCCTCATCAATGCTGCAGGAAAAATTGTTTGGCAAAATAACAATTACTCTGTTGGCGATGAAGAAGAACTCTATGAGCAGTTGGAAAAGCTCAAATAAGACTACTACCAAAACCAATTTGACCCTTGAAAACCTTACAACTCTTTTTTACTGCATTGCTTTTTGTGCCTCTCACGCTCTCAGCACAAATTCAACAAGGACCTGATTTAGGTCAGGTTACAGGAAATGTTTCTTTGCTTTGGCAAAGTTACTCCGAAGACGAAGCCATCAATGCTGCTGTTCCTGCTGAAAAAGCAGCCATGAATGCATGGGCTAACCTTATCTATACACGCGGGAAATTCTCAGCAGGTTTACGTTATGAAAGCTATAATAATGCCCTCGTAGGATTCCCAGGGCGTTTCAAAGGAAATGGTATTGGATACCGTTTCGCACGTTACAATGATGACATGTTCGATGTGACCATTGGTAATTTCTATGAACAGTTTGGAAGCGGAATGATTTTCCGTACTTACGAAGAACGCTTCTTAGGAATTGATAATGCAATGGATGGCATGCGCATTGTGTTTAAACCATTTCAAGGAGTTACCCTAAAAGGTGTATACGGACGTCAACGTTTAGATTTTGACGATGGCCTCATCACTGGTGACGGTTTGATTAGAGGTGCTGATGCAGACATCAACATCAACCAATTGTTTGAGGACCTAGCAGACAAAGACCTACAAGTAAACATAGGAGGTTCATTCTTGAGTAAATTCCAATCAGGATCAACCATTGAGAAAGACACACTCTTTTTGGAAGTCCCCCAAAATGTTGGTTCATCTGCTGGTAGAGTCAACGCTTTTTACAAAGGCTTCAACCTCTACGGAGAGTACGTTAGAAAAATCAATGACCCGAGTGCAGACAATGGTTACATCTACAAAGATGGAGAAGCCTATTTGGCCTCACTTGCTTACAGCCAAAGAGGTTTTGGATTCACCCTAGGAGGTAAAGTAATTGACAACATGAGCTTCCGCTCAGACAGAGATCTTCAGTTGCTTGATGCTCCCATTAACTTTCTGCCACCTACTACTAAGGTCCACACATACAACCTTGCCGCAACCCTTTACCCTTATGCTACTGTAATCACAACAGGAGAGTCAGCATATAGCGTTGAAGTATTTAAGAAATTCAAGCCCTCAGAAATACAAGAAGGTGAACGTGGGATTGGTTCAAGTTTTAAGAAATTATATAATACAATTGTAGGTGAATATGGCACAACAATTACGGCCAATTTTGCTGCCGCTAATAGCCTAGACACAACTAACCTTGCCGGACAAGAAGGCGTGGTTTATGGTTATGAACGAAACACACTTGGTTTCGGATCTACGAAATATATCAGAGACCTGAATGTGGAAGTATCACGTAAGTTCAACAAGAATTTCAAGGCGAAATACACCTACTACTACCTTGAATTTAATACAACCACAAATGCTGTAACAACAGATTTCAAGGGACTTTTGTTTGCAGACATTCATGTACTTGAGCTACAAAACAGACTTTCAAAACACCACTCACTCCGCACAGAGGTCCAAACGCTTTTTACTGAACAAGACAAAGGCGACTGGGCAACTCTTTTGTTCGAATATTCTTTCTCTCCTCATTGGTTCGTGAGTGTTATGGATCAATACAATTTCGGAAATGATGACCCAAATGATCGGATTCATTATCTTTATGGAACAGTTGGATACATAGACGGTGCAAATCGCCTAACCATGGGATATGGTAAACGAAGAGCTGGGGTATTTTGCGTAGGAGGTGTATGTAGAGCAGTGCCCTCTTCCAACGGGTTTGAAATTACATTTACGAGCAGCTTCTAATATTGAGTACCATGAAGAACATTTTATCACTTATAGCAATTGCGGCTATCTTGTTCACATCTTGCGACAAGATAGACCAGCCGATTCTGGATTTCAATATTCAGTACAGAGCAGATCTATACGGGCCTGCCCCTACTTTTGGGCCTGCTACTACTACTACCACGAATGTTCTTATTGAAGACTTTACAGCCCATCAATGTGGTTTTTGTCCAGACGCAGGTGTAACAGCTGATGAAATCATTGAAACGTATCCAGGAAGAGTAACTGTAATGGCTATTCACGCCGGACCACTCGCCATTACCAAGGAAGAAGATGAAGATGAAGGCTTCACCACTGATTGGACAAATATTGATAGCAAAACTCTCTGGGACCAACTTGATTTTCAGGTAAATCCCATTGGAAGAATTAATCGAACGGGAGGCCTAGGTCAAACAGCGAATCCCAATACATGGGTTGCAAAAACCAATGAACTTGTTAATCAAATAGCCCCTGTGAACTTGCAACTGGCTGTGAATTACGGCACTCTAGGCGGACACTTGAACGTGCACTTCAATGCGCAATTCCCAGAAAGCTATGAGAACCCTACAAAAATCACTGTTTACATTGTTGAATCTGGAATAGAAGATTGGCAACTGTGGTACGGGGAAGATCCAGAAAACGTGGAAGACTATGAGTTTAAGCACGTATTGAGAGGTTCAATATCTGGTCCCTTAGGACTCAATTTCACCACTGAAAGTGTTGCTGCAAATACAGAAATCCAAACTGATTACTCATTGGTATGGAACCCTGACTGGGCAGTAGAAAACTGTTCTGCAATTGTTCTAATCACTGATGACGTAAGTGGTGAAGTTTTAAACGTAATAGAAGCACATTTATAACATGAAGAAATCGCTCTTCCTTTTTGCATGTCTTTTAATAAGCATTTCGTGCTTTAGTCAGGCCCGTTTCAATGCGGGCATTATTGCAGGAATGAATACTACTCAAGTTGACGGAGATAGAGCTGAGGGCTTCAACAAAGTAGGCTTAAATGCCAGTGCCTTCGTTCGCGCCAACCTCAATGGTCCTATCAGTATTACACTTGGTATTGGGTATTCAGGCAAAGGAAGTAGACGACCTTCAGACCCTGACAACAACGATTTTAACACCTGGGGATACTCCTTCAGGTACGTTGATATTCCTGTTGTGGCAGAATACCGACACAATGACTTGGTTTTTCAAGCAGGACTTTTTGGCGCGGTTCTTTTGAATGGAGAACAGGAATTCAATGAGAACACCTTCTCCATTGTGAATCCTGAAATGCGTGATTATGATATAGGAGCAATAGCAGGTATTGGCTATTTCATCAATGATAAGTTATTTGCCCAAGCACGCTTCCAGAATAGCTTAATTGAAATCAGGCCTAGCCCAGACAGTGCCGGTCAGACAACCATTTATAATGGAGGAATGCGGAACGTTGTACTGCAGTTCTCTTTGGGATACCAATTCGGTGAATAACCTATAAATCTTCGTATTCTTTAAAGAACCGCATTTTGGATGACTCCACTTTAGTTTGCCATTCGGCCCACGGTCCATTGAAAAAGTCATTTACGTCTTTCACCATCTTTTCGGTTTCTTCTTCGGCCTTCGCCTTCGCCAAAAGAGCATTTTGACCTAGTGGAGCATCTGGTGCCCCAACATAGCTTCTTGGCCTCCACAAATAGTTATTCAAAAACTTTGATACGTGATCATAGCCATCAAAATCTTTAGGCAACATGTAACGGTCTTCAAAAGCAGTTAACGATTTCATCAATGAGTCACCCTCAGCATTCAAGTCATTGAACAACGTATCCTCAGTCATTGTAATTTGCTTGTTGACGAACTCAACCATTTCTTTGGCTTCACATACCCGGGAAAACGCCTTCTCTGCCTGCGCAATGGTCTCATTCACATCATAGATGAATAAACGCTGGGCCTTGGCATTTTCAATCTTAAATGCTCTCCGTGGATCTGCATTTACCATGGCCATGACTTCACCATCCTTTTCTTCATATGAAATAGAGATTTTATATGCTCCAGGCAAAACCATTGGCCCGCCGCCTGGCTCATTGTCTTCAGAAGGTTCATCTCGACTTGGGAAATGCACTCCTTTTTCATTCATTCCCCACGTCACTTTATTCAACCCTGCTTTCGGGGTTGTCTTTAGGGTACGAATGGTATCTCCCTCAGCATTCATGATGCGCACTGTCGCCTTTGCTTCATCAGTAAACAATGAGTCAGGCACAAAGTATGAAACCACCACGCTGGAAGATTTATTTTGTCCGCTCCAAAGGTGGTCAGCTGCAAACCTACTTCCGCGCGGGCGCATGTAACTCACCATGTATCCATCTGTGGCAGAGATCACATTGAATTCATCTTTCAACGCTCCATTTGAGGCTATTTCGCGCAACGGCCTAATGTCATCTAAGATGTATGCTCCTCTTCCGAAAGTTCCAATGATTAAATCATGTTCTCTCGGATGAATTTTCAGATCAATGGTGCTTACAGACGTATAATCATTGGTCCATTTGTTCCAATTCACTCCTTTGTCAAAGGAAACATAAAGGCCATTTTCAGTTCCTAAGAACAGCAGATTGGCTTCAACAGGATCTTGAACAATGCACAAGGCATGTCCTTGCACTTTCTCATTGTCAACAATGCGATTCCATTTCTTTCCTCCATCAGCAGTATGGTAAACGTAGGCTTCCCAATTGTTTCTTCTGTAGTCATTTACTACCACAAATGCCTCTAGGGACTGGTGTTGTGATACTTCAATTTGCGGAATCCAAGCTCCTTCGGGGAAATCAATGAGTTTCTCAGAAAACTCAGTCCATGAGTCACCTCCATTTGTGGTGAGCTGCACGTGGCCATCATCTGTTCCTGCCCAAATTACGTTTTCATCAAACTTATCAGGAGCAATGCACGTCACGGTTGTGAAGTTCTCTGCTTGGGTGGCGTCAATGGTGAGTCCGCCAGATTCAGCTTGCTTTTGTTTCTCTGGGTCATTGGTGGTCAAATCTGGGCTAATGATTGTCCATGCTTTGCCGTGGTTTATGCTCTTGTGCACAAATTGGCTTCCGAAATAAACACCATTGTCGTTATGCGGATTGGCTGCAATGGCCCCATTCCAATTGAAACGAAGTTGGATTCCATCAGGATGATTTGGCTGGATGAAATCCATTTCACCTGTTCCCGTATGAATGTAATTCACATTTCCCCCTTGATACATTGCATACGCATGGTCCATCGAAGACGGGTCAGGGACTACATCAAATCCATCTCCAAATGAAATCTCTTGCCAATCTTCATTTCGAATGCCATCCCCATGCCATACATATCCCGGGGCTTTCCAAGAACCGTTGTCCTGCATTCCACCATAGATATTGTAAGGAATATCCATATCGTAATTAATGTGATAAAACTGTCCTAGCGGTAAGTTTGAGACAAATTCCCACTTTCTGCCTCCGTCTCTACTGATGTTCATCCCACCATCATTTCCATCGATCATGAAATTGGGGTTATCAGGGTGAATGTAAAAGGCATGGTGGTCTGGGTGTGCGCCTGAATAAGGTAAGATTACATCGAAATTTTTACCCCCATCGATGCTTTTCGAGACCATTGAATACAAGTTGAACAAGGTGTTCTCATCTTTGGGATGAGCAAAGATATCTGCGTAGTAGAACGGTCTATTGCCAATGTTCTCTGTTGCACGCACTTCCCATTTCAATCCGCCATCTTCACTCCTATATAACGCTGTTTCTTCTGACTCAACCAATGCATAAACCACATTGGTATTGGCTGCTGAAATGGTCAGGCCAATTCGTCCTAAATTGCCTTCAGGAAGCCCATCTTCAGAGCTACGCATTGCCCATGTTTTTCCGGCATTATGAGAAACATACAAGCCTGAACCTTCGCCACCAGAATTGAAGGTCCATGGCTTTCTGCCGTATTCCCACATTGCAGCAAAGAGCTTATTCGGATTTCTAGGATCTACAATTAGATCAGCGCAACCCGTCTCTTCATTGTTGTAAAGCACCTTTTCCCACGTTGCACCGCCGTCTGTAGTTCGAAACACACCTCTTTCTGGATGTGGGCCCCATGCAGAACCCAAGGCTGCAACAAAAACAGTATTCGGATCATCTCTATGCACAATTATTCTGTGGATGGTTTTGGTTTCAACCAATCCCATAAGGCTCCAGTTCTCTCCCCCATCAAGGCTTTTATAAATTCCTCCACCACTGGTTTGAGAATTTCGCGGATTCCCTTCACCTGTCCCTGCCCAAATCACATCAGGGTTTGATGGGTCAATAGCGATGGCGCCAATTGACTGAAGCGGCGCATCATCAAATACCGCCTCCCAGGTTATTCCGCCAGAAACAGACTTCCACACACCACCGCTTGCTGTGCCAATGAAAATCACTTCAGGTTGATCTCTAACAACATCAATGGAAGTAACACGGCCACTCATGGTACCAGGACCAATATGACGCATGGTCATTCCTTTAAGTTGAGTCAAATCAATGACCTGCGCTTGTGTTGAGCTTGAAATGAGGAGAAGGCAAAAAAAGATGATTTTTTTCATGGTGTGCTTTTCTTATTCGGAAAGGTAAGGAAGAGCAATGGGTCTTCGCAACCGTTCATGTAGATCATCCAAATATTGCGCAACATAGGTTGATTTTGTTGACCTTTGGTAAATACAAAAGTCCACCCTAGGAATTGTTACTGCGTGATTCGAATGCGAAGCTACACGGGTATCAATGGCTTAGACAGAAGTACTAAAGGAGGAATACAACCAGCGCATTTATGCTCTAGGCAGAGGCGACTATACTTGCCCAGAAACCGCTTATAGATATTCCCGACTTGCAAGAAATGATTGCTGCAGCTCATCGGGTGACATTTATTAACAAAGATGAAGCACCCGTGAATGAATTCATGGGTGATGGTCAAAACAGTTCATTGGTTGAGCTTGAGCGGCATTGGAAACGCGGTAAAAACTATTATTAGAGCATGGCTAAAGTGAATATTAATGCGCTTGCCCAAGCCATGCAGTCTTACATTCTTTTGCCAGAGGAATTGACAAAGCGAAAAGAGACAACCCTGGCCATTGTAAAAGAAAGGCTGAACTGGAAAAAACTGCTTCTTCGCTCTGGGAACTGCAAGCAAAAGTAAGGTGGACCGCACCCGCTGAAACAACTTGGAAGTACACACAACGTTTAGAGGAAAAAGAAACGCTTCCTGTGACAATTAAACAACGAACACATCGTATTTTGACCGCGTTAGAAGCACGAAATTTAAAGCGCAAATTGGTCGGTAGAGAATGAAGTTAACAGGAATGCACATATGGATCATCTCACCGGAACCTTGGGGAGTGCAACTATTGTCTAAACATCATTATGCCTTGGAATTGGCGCATCGCAACAATGACATTGTATTCATTCAAGCTGGGGGAAAGCATGGCGAAGTGGAAACACTTTCATCACATTCCAAAATCACCCTGATTTCATGGCAATCTGTTCGAGGTTTAAGGAAGCTCCCTCGCAGCATTTCCAAAGTACTGCAGCGAAAAGAAATGATCAAAATTGCTGAACTCACTGGCGGACAGCCTGACCTCATTTGGAGTTTTGACAATTCTCGGTTTTTCGACATGGATGCTTGGAAAACAGCAGCGACCATGATTCATCACTTGGTTGATTTGAATCAAGATTATGAATTGGCTCGAACGGCAAAATCTGCGCATATCTGCTTCGGAACAACGCAGTTCATTCTTTCAAAATTGACAGCGCACAATTCAAACTCATTTAACATTGGACATGGGTGTTCCCCTGTTTCACGAAGTGTTTGGAAAGCACATACAAACAAACCCAAAGTGTTCTATGTTGGAAATTTGCTCATTCCATTATTAAACCGAAAGCTGATTCTGGATGCTGTGCGCAAGTTTCCTGATGTTGAGTTCCATTTTATTGGCGCGCATGAGAAAAGCAATGTCACACGCAAAGTAGACGGTTCAGCCGCTGCATTTGTAGAAGAATTAAAAAGCCATCCGAATGCATTCCTTCGCGGAGCTATGCAAAGAGAGGCATATCATGCCGCTTTAAATGAAGCAGATCTTTTCATTATCGCTTACAAGAAGGCTTTCTATGAACAAGTCGCCAATCCGCACAAAGTGCTTGAACTCCTTTCTACTGGGAGGGCTATTCTAAGCAATTCATTGGCAGAATACGAAGCGCTCCCGTTCATTGAAATGGTTGATGATGCCGAAATTTGGCTGACTGTCTTAGAACAGATGATTTCGAAAATAGACCAATGGAATACCATAGAGCTTCAAGAAGCGCGGATTAATTGGGCCTTGGAACATAGTTATTCTAAGCAAGTTGATCAAATTGAAGACCTCTTGAATGACTAAGCAACTCGTTTCAATCATTATGCCCGTTTGGAACGGCGAAAAATGGGTGGCAGAAGCCATCGAAAGCGCGCTTCAGCAGTCCTACACACACTGGGAACTTTTGGTTGTTGACAATGGCAGTTCAGACCATTCTCTCGAAATCATTCAGCAGTTCAAAGACCCCAGGATTCGGCTATTTCAACAAGTGCATTCTGGCGTAAGCAATGCTAGAAACCTGGGCTTAGACAAGGCAACCGGCGAGTTTATTTGTTTTCTAGATTGCGATGATGAACTGCCACCACAGAGCTTAGCAACAAGGGTTGATCTTTTTTATCAGCATCCAAAACTTGGTTTTGCAGATGGCATAGTTGAAGTTTGGAATGCAGATTTCTCCCTTCAGTCTGCTCTTCACACACCTACTTTTTCTGGTGAGCCATTGAACGAACTGCGTACACTTTCGAGTACTTGTTTTTATGGAATCACTTGGATGATTCGCACTGAGGCCATTGGAGCTAAACGCTTTAACCCAGAAATGTCGCATTCTGAGGACCTTGCTTTTTTCGCCAGTGCATCAAATGCGGAGTGGCGCTATGATTCAGTTGGAGTAGCGATCTACAAAATACGGAAACGGGCTGGCTCAGCGATGAGTGATTTAGATGGATTGGCAAAAGGCTACGAAATGCTATTCACACATTTGACTTTGCTTCGACCTGAAGAAAAGGATTGGCAACCCATTTTCAGATCAAAGGTTCGACGCATCCTTTTTCGCTCCTTCATCAAGAAGCAACACTTTTTCAGCGCATTTCGAAGCCTAGCGCGCTGGAGTTAGAAGATTTGAACCCTTTGTACGATATTAGTCGCCATGAAGGTAGACCTCATCATTGGATCACGACAAGAATTCATCAAACTTGCTCCCGTAGCGCGCATCATGCGAAATTACCCGGGAGTTGATCCAAGAATAATTCTAACGGACCAGCACACCGACCTGTTAAACGGCTTACCTGAATTTTTCAGTCTAGAAATACACACCATTCTAAAAGTGATGGCAGAAGGTCAAAGCTTAGCCGTATTTACTTCCAAGCTATTACTCGCCCTCGAAAAACAATTCCAGGAAGACAAACCCGATGTTGTTCTTGTTCAAGGTGGCACAACCTCAGCATTCATAGGTGCATTGGCCGCCTATTACAATGGTATTCCGGTCTGTCATGCTGAGGCAGGATTGCGTCCAAATGACCTCTATTCCCCTTTTCCTGAAGAAGTGAACAGGGCGGCGATTGAACAAATTGCTCAGCTCTATTTCGCCCCTACTGAACGCGCCTTGCAGACCTTACAGTTAGAAGGAAAGACGGCAACACATCTCGTTGGGAACACGGTGATAGACGCGGCCCTTTTTGCACAGATGCGTCATCGCCTTCAAGCCGCGGCGCTTCCAGTGAAACTTGATAAATTTAAAAAATTAGTGCTTGTTACCCTACACCGAAAGGAGTCTCCTGATTCAGGTCTGGGCCACATTTGCGCTGCCATTCAGACGCTTCACAACACCCGCCCAGAGCTTGAGTTTCTGCTTCCTACCCATTCAAATCTAGTTGTAAAAGAAGTTATCTCCAATGCCCTAGCTGATCTAGAAAGGGTGCATCTCACCCCTCCTCTTTCATATCCTCAAATGATTACCGCAATGGACCAAGCATGGCTGCTAATGACAGATAGCGAAGGTTTGCAGGAAGAAGCCTCTGCCTTCCATTTACCCATTTTGGTGCTGCGCGAAAAAAGTGAACATATAGAAGCTGTTGAATCAGGCAGCGCAGTGTTGTGCGGTGCGTCAACAGAAAAACTGGTAGAAGAGGTTGAACGCTTGTTAACTGATGCCGAAGCATACAAGGCCATTTCTCTTGCTACCAATCCTTCTAGTGATGGAAAAGCCGCCATGCGCATAACAGAGATCATCAAGCACACATTCAAACCTTTAGCATCAAAGCTGTGAATGTGCTCGTTATCACATATTGGAGTTACAAAGAGCCACTGGTTCAAGCCGCTGCATTGCCTTACCTAAAAATGATGCGCAAGGCCCTTGGCGAAGAGGGTACAATTCACTTAATCACCCTTGAAAAGCCCAACTTCAAACTTCGGCCAGATGAAGAAGCTGAGGCGCGAAGCATGCTGCATGCCCAAGGAATCAAGCTTTTAATGCATACTTATCATAAGTTTGGTATTAAAGCCATGTTGGCTTGGGGCGAAAACCTGTTTTGGATTTTACGTTATTGTAAGCAAAATAAGATTAACATGCTTCATGCTTTTGGCAGTCCGGCGGCTACGTCAGCCCATGTGATTCACAAGCTCACAAAATTGCCTTATGTAGTTGACTCCTATGAGCCGCATGCCGAATCAATGGTTGAGAATGGCTCTTGGACAAAGCAGTCTTTTGCCTACAAACTGTTGTGGCATTTTGAAAAAAAACTGGCACGAAAGGCTTTAGCGGTATTAGGAACTACCGAGGGCATGAAAGACTATGCCGCTAAAAAGTACGGCACCATCCCCCCTAATTTCAAAGTTAGACCAGCTTGCGTTTCATACACGGCATTCAATCCCAGCAACCCCTATCAGCTTGACCGAAAAGCACTGGGCATTGACCCCGGTGATATTGTTTGTGTGTATGCCGGAAAACTCGGTGGGATCTATTTGAAAGAGGAGATTTTTGAATTAATGAACGTGGCTTTAAGCAAATGGGGCGTCCGTTTCAAATTCCTTCTGTTAAGTGATCTCCCGCGTGAAATGGCTAATCAATTGGCTAAGAACGCTGGGTTTCCAGAAGGTCAAATGATTGTCCGGTTTGTTCCACACCAGAGCATTGCAGCTCATTTATCCCTTGCTGATTTCGCCATTAATCCCGTGAAACCCGTTCCTTCTAAAAGGTATTGCACGTCTATCAAAGACGGAGAGTACTGGGCAATGGGCCTGCCAGTGATTATTCCAAAAGGCATTTCTGATGATTCAGAAATCATTGAACAAAACAACATTGGTGCTGTGCTGAATGAATTAAATCTGAATGCGTATCAGCAGGCCATTGAAAAGATTGATGTACTCCTTCAAGAAGAAAAAGCAGCCCTCCAGGAACGAATTCGGGCAGTAACAAAAGTACACCGAAACATTTCTATTGCAGAGCAATGTTATGCTGAATTGTATGGCGAAGAAGGTGCATTGAGATTGAAAGTAAAAACTTTTCTGGTACTTATCTACAATAGTTTCAAAGATCCATTGTTCCAGAATTTGGTGTATCAATACGTCTTGCGGCAATCTGAAGAGCATTCAAACTATCGTTTTCAACTGCTGACTTTTGAGCAGAAAAAATATGCCCTAAAACCACAAGAACAGGCCATTGAGAAAGCGCAATTGACGGGCAAAGGAATTTATTGGCATCCTCTGATTTACCACTCAGGGAAATTTATGTTAATCAAAAAGGCCATTGATTTCACAGCCGCTTTAGTGCAGCTGCTGCGAATCAGCCTGAAGCGCAAACCAAGAATGATTATTGCTTTCGCAAATACTTCAGCAGCAATTTCATGGGTGCTCTCAAAGATTATTGACTCGAAACTAATGGTGTATTCCTATGAACCTCATAGTGAATTCTTGGCTGAATTTGGCATTTGGAAACGCACTGGATGGCGTTACAAATTGCTAAAGATGTTGGAACGGAAGACAGCCGAAACAGCTGATTACATCTTAACCGGAACAAAACACATGCAAGAGGTTATAGCGCCAATTGCACGCGGACAGGTCTATAGAGCGCCATCAAGTGTTGATGAAACCATTTTTAACTTTCGCCCTGAAAAAAGAATTGAAATGCGATCCGAATTCGGCATTGAAAATCGCAAAATACTGATCTATGCCGGCAAGTTCGGGGGCATCTATTACAATGAAGAAATTTTCGATTTCTGCGCTGAACTAAAACGACTAGATCCAAGTTGGTTCTTTGTCTTCTTATCTCCCTCAGAACATGCTGAACTGAGCACTACTATGAGCACTTACGGATTGGGGCCTAATGATGCACTGCTTCGCGAAGCAAAAACACCTTTGGAGGTAGCCGGCTGGTTATCTGCGGCTGACGCAGGGTTAACGGCTATTCCCCCCTATCCTAGTCAGAAGTATAGGTCTCCGGTAAAGGTGGGTGAATACTTGCTTTGCGGCCTACCATACATTACTTGCAAAGGGGTTTCTGAAGATGATTCAATTGCAGAGGAACACAATGTGGGCGTAGTGATTGAAAGCTTGAGTAAAAAACAAGCCCAACACACAAAAGAGGCATTGGACTTGTTTTTAAATGAGGATCGAGATTCCTTGCGCTTGCGCTGCAGGAAAACGGGGCTGAGTTACAGAGGACGCCAACAAGTTGATGTTCTTTTTACTCAAATTCTTCAAGAGGCTTAATCAGTTGCTCATCAAGCTTTTGATGTCTACCTGTTCAGAAATATCAATGGGGATTTCTCTGCCAATTAAAAGTGCTTTTCCTTTCACGATTCCCACTGCTTGAAAATCTGCATTTTTGGCGAAGAGCAATGACAATAAGTTTTCCAAAAAGTTTCCACTTAAGTCTTCAGCATCTGCTTTCAACTTGATGATTTTTGTGCTTTTCGATTTGGACTCCAGTTTCACCTTTTCTACCAGGTGAACTTTCCCCATGCCTTTCTTATTGACGAAAATGTCAATTTCAGACTGTGTGAGTGTCACTGCATACCAGTTTGGATTGTCAAGTTGGAGCGTAACACTAACTTCTACAACGTCCTTGTCGAACTTCGTAATGGAAATATCATCTACCATGATCACTTCTACCTCTTTGTAAAAAGAGCAAGAATTCAAACTGAAAAGCATTACCAAGGCGAACAGTCCTGATAGGACCTTCGAGGTGCGGTTCATATTTAGTTTCATAAGATTCTTTTGGTGAACAGAGTCAAAGCACGTGCCAAGACTTAGCCTTTCATTTCTGCAAAATACTTGTAGAACAAGGGAATGGTTTCAATGCCTTTGAAATAATTAAAAACACCATAGTGCTCATTTGGAGAGTGGATGGCGTCAGAATCAAGGCCGAATCCAAAGAGGACCGTCTTCAACCCAAGGATGCTTTCAAAGCTTGCTACAATTGGAATAGAACCTCCGCTTCGCACCGGAATTGGTTTCTTACCGTACGTTTCTTCCATTGCTTTAGATGCCGCTTTATAAGCGATGCTATCTGTTGGAGTAACTGCGGCTTCTCCTCCGTGATGCGGCGTTACCTTCACAGAAACGCTCTTAGGAGCGATGCGTTCGAAATGAGCGATGAACAGTTCAGTGATTTTCTCAGAGCTTTGGTTCGGCACCAAACGCATACTGATTTTCGCGTAAGCTTTCGAGGCGATCACTGTTTTTGCTCCTTGACCAATGTAGCCACCCCAAATTCCATTTACGTCCAAGGTAGGTCGAATAGAAACACGTTCAGAAACAGAATATCCAGATTCGCCTTCTACATCTCCAATACCAATGCTCTTTTTGTATGCTTCTTGAGAAAAAGGAGCTTTCGCCATTTCAGCGCGCTCTTCAGCAGACAGTTCATCAACGTCGTCATAAAATCCTTCAACCTGAATTTGCTGGTGTTCGTTTTTCAACGAAGCTATTAGTTCACAAAGGATGTTGATTGGGTTGGGAACTCCGCCGCCATAGAGGCCAGAGTGTAGATCACGATTTGGGCCAGTCACTTCCACTTCAACATAGCTCAAGCCACGAAGACCTGTAGTAATTGATGGCGTATCATTGGCGATGATTCCGGTATCAGAGACCAGTACCACGTCTGCCTTCAACATTTCTTTGTTCTCTTTGAGGAAGGTATCTAAATTGGAAGAACCCACTTCCTCTTCGCCCTCAATAATAAATTTCACGTTGCAAGGCAGCGCATCAGACTTCACCATTGCTTCAAACGCCTTTACGTGCATGTAAAACTGACCTTTATCATCACAAGCTCCTCTTGCGAAGATGGCTCCTTCAGGATGAATGTCGGTCTTCTTAATCACTGGCTCGTATGGAGGTGAATCCCAAAGCTCAACAGGATCTGCGGGTTGCACATCGTAATGTCCGTAAACCAAAACGGTAGGTTTCGATGGGTCAATCATTTTTTCGCCATATACAATCGGGTACCCCGGGGTGGTCATCACCACAGCCTTATCAGCGCCAGCAGCGAGCATGGCATCTTTAGTCACCTCAGCCATTTTTAACACATCTGCTTTGTATGCTGGATCAGCGCTTACAGATGGAATTCTAAGGATATCAAGCAACTCATTCAGAAAACGGTCGCGATTGGTTTGGATAAATTCGTTTACAGACATTATTTTTTATTGGATACGAAAGGTAGTAAACCTTCTGTTCTAGGGCAATTTTAGTACGAGAAGAAGCCTGTTAAATATCTAACTCACGTTACCTTTAAGTTAAATCATCATATACTGGACGTTAGCTGACTTAAGAAACGTACTTTTGCGCCCGATTTGGTACAAACATTATGAAATCAATACGTAACATCGCGATTATCGCACACGTCGACCACGGTAAGACAACTTTGGTAGACAAAATTATCTCAGAATGTCAAGTTTTTGACGATCGAAAAGATAAAACGCAACTTGTTCTAGACAACAATGATCTTGAACGAGAGCGTGGAATCACGATTCTTTCCAAAAACGTTTCTGTGAACTACAAAGACGTCAAGATTAACATCATTGACACTCCAGGTCACGCTGATTTCGGAGGAGAAGTTGAACGTGTGCTTAAGATGGCAGACGGAGTTCTACTTTTGGTTGATGCCTTTGAGGGTCCTATGCCACAAACACGTTTCGTGCTTTCGAAAGCATTGGAACTTGGCTTAAAGCCAATTGTGATTGTGAACAAAGTTGATAAGGACAATTGCAGACCTGACGAAGTTCAGGAGCAAGTGTTTGAGTTGATGTTCAACCTAGAGGCTACGGAAGATCAGCTTGACTTTGTGACCCTATACGGTTCAAGCAAGTTCGGTTGGATGAACACCACTTGGGAGACACAAACAGATAATCTTGTTCCGTTATTGGATGCGGTTATTAAGCATATTCCTGAAGCTCCATACAATGAAGGAGGACTTCAAATGCAAATCACTTCACTTGACCACTCTCCATTTACAGGACGGATTGCAATTGGACGTGTTCAGCGAGGAATTGTGAACGAAGGAGAGCAGATTGCACTTTGCACAGCTGATGGAATTCCTAAGAAAATGAAGGTACGCGAGTTATACGTATTTGAAGGCTTGGGTAAAACGAAAGTACAACAGGTACGCAGTGGCGATTTGTGTGCCATTGTAGGTTTGGAAGCATTTGAAATTGGGGATACCATTGCTGATGTTGAAAACCCAGAGCCGCTTTCTCGTATAGCGGTAGATGAGCCAACAATGAGCATGATGTTCACCATTAACAATTCTCCTTTCTTTGGAAGGGAAGGAAAGTTTGTGACTTCACGTCAATTGCGTGATCGTTTGTACAACGAAACTGAAAAGAACTTAGCGCTTCGCATTGAAGAAACAAATAGTGAGGACACCTTCAATGTATACGGACGTGGAATTCTTCACTTGTCTGTACTTGTGGAGACCATGCGTAGAGAAGGTTATGAGCTGCAGCTCGGAAAGCCTCGCGTATTGGTGAAAGAGATTGATGGAAGAAAATGTGAGCCATACGAAACATTGGTAATCGATATTCCTGCTGAGAGTTCTGGTAAAGCCATTGAATTGGTAACACAGCGCAAAGGTGATTTGTTGGTTATGGAGCCGAAAGGTGACTTGCAACACTTGGAGTTTGACATCCCATCACGTGGATTGATTGGACTTCGTTCAAATCTTTTGACTGCATCTTCTGGAGAAGCAATCATCACACACCGCTTCAACGAATACCGTGAGTGGAAAGGTGAAATTGGCGACCGAAGAAAAGGGGCCATGGTTTCAGCTGAGCAAGGACAAGCATTGGCTTATGCCATTGACCGTTTGCAAGATCGCGGAATCTTCTTCATTGAACCAGGAGAAGAAGTTTACAAAGGACAAGTTGTTGGAGAAAATTCTCGTGATGGAATCATTGAAGTGAATGTCATCAGAGGAAAGCAATTGACAAACATGCGTAAGTCTGGTACAGATGCCGCACAGCACATTGCACCCAAAATACAATTCTCTTTGGAAGAGGCAATGGAATACATTGGCGACGATGAGCTATTGGAGATCACTCCCTCAGCTATTCGAATGAGAAAGTCACCGCTTTTGTGGAGAGCGAGATAGCACGCTATCTGAATAAACAACATTTAAAAACCCTCACAGCGACGCTGTGAGGGTTTTTTATTGTCATTTTTCTGCTCCCATTGCTTGAAAATGCAAAGTGAATTAAGGCTAACTCATTCAAACGCTTTGAACTCAGAGATTGAAGTGTCAGTTGCAAACGAAAATAGATCTGCTATCAGCTGGAGTCTACTTCATCAAATTGCGCAATGGACTTGGGTAATTCAGGGTGGAACAAAAGCCCGTATTTAACCACAACAATCTGTTTACAAGGAGCGAACCGTCTGCCAAGGCCCTGCATTGTATGCTTCAATTCCGTTTTGTGCTAACATTGATTTTGCTTGTCTGGCTCTTCCTCCTGATCTACAGACCAGAATAACCTTCTTCCCTTTCAAGGTTCCAACTTTGATTGACAGGTTCGAAAGCGGAATGTTTTGGCTCTTCTTGGCATGTCCTTGATGAAATTCTTGCTTTGTACGCACATCAACAATCATTGCTCCTTCTTTGAGAAGCGCACTATAGTCAACTGGCAGACCAAATAGTGCTTCTTTTAATTTTGATATTAATCCCATTTCGCACTTTTTTTATAGCGTACTCGGACAAACGTAATCGCTTACCTGAATGTTGGTTTGTTTGATGGCATCAAACCCTCCTTGAACTTCAATCATGTTATGAATCCCACGTGCTTTGAGTATTGAAGCGGCAATGATTGACCTGTAACCGCCAGCGCAATGGATGAAGAATTTTCCATCAGAAGGAAATTCTACCAAATAATCATTCAGTTTATCAAGAGGGGTGTTTTCAGCCTTGAGCACGTGTTCAGATAAAAACTCAGATTCCTTGCGCACATCAAATATGGGATAATTTGCCTCTTTTTCAATTTTAGCAAATGCTTCAGGGGAAATCGAATCAATCTGATCCACCTCTTTTCCGGCGCCATTCCAAGCATCCATACCACCTTTCAAGTAACCAATAATATGATCAAACCCAACGCGTGACAAACGTGTAATGACCTCTTCAATTCGGGCTTCGTCAGCCACCAGAATAATGGGCTGGGTTACGTCTTTGATTAATGCGCCAACCCAAGGGGCGAAACTGCCATCTATGCCAATGTTGATTGAACGAGGGATGTGGCACTTTGCAAATTCTTGCTGGTCACGCACATCCAGGACTACCGCACTCGTTTCATTTGCTGCAACTTCCAATGCCTCTGGTGAGAGTGCATTATCTCCACGAGCGATGACCTCTTTAATGTCTTTATATCCTTCCTTATTGAGTTTCACGTTCAAAGGAAAATAGGCAGGCGGAGGCAATAATCCATCTGTTACTTCTTTGACGAATTCTTGCTTCGTCATGTCTGAGCGAAGAGCGTAATTCGTTTTCTTTTGATCACCAATTGAACCTATGGTTTCCTTGCTCATGTTCTTCCCGCAGGCACTTCCCGCGCCATGTCCAGGATAAACAATGGTCTCATCTGGCAAGGTCATGACCTTCGTTCTCAAACTGTCAAACAACATTCCCGCAAGGTCTTCTTGCGACATGTGAGCCGCTTTTTGCGCTAGATCAGGCCTCCCTACATCTCCCAGAAACAAGGTGTCACCAGAGAAAATAGCGTGTTCTTTTCCATCCTCATCAAACAACAAATAAGTGGTACTCTCCATTGTGTGTCCCGGAGTATGCAATACTTTTATTTTACTTGATCCCAGCTCGAAAACCTGATTATCTTCTGCAATGATTGCTTCGAATGAAGGGTCAGCATTTGGCCCGTATACTATTGGCGCGCCCGTCATTTGTGATAATGTCACATGTCCGCTCACAAAATCTGCGTGAAAGTGGGTCTCAAGAATGTACTTGATTTTCGCCCCTCTGCTTTGAGCCATATCAATGTATTGTTGCACTTCGCGCAGCGGATCAATGATGGCCACTTCGCCCTCACTTTCAATGTAGTATGCGCCTTGAGCTAGGCACCCTGTATAAATTTGCTTGACTACCATAACGTTCTATTCTAGATGTGTAAAGGTCGAAAGAAGCTTTCGAATGCTTGGTTACCAATGTTACATAACGCCCTTTAATGCAGCTCTTTCCAAAGAATGTAAACACCCATTAAGAGGACGAACCAACCAAATCCTTTTTTCAGTTTTCTTCCTTCAATGAAATTAGTTAAATAGATGCCCAAAAGAATTCCAACAGCCGTAATACCAGCGAATATGAGGAGGAAAGACCAGTCAATTTCAAGGTTTTGTACATCCCCTAAAAACCCGATGAGTGATTTGAATGCAATGATGAGAAGTGAAGTTCCCACCGCTTTCTTCATGGGCAATTTCGCCAACAACACCAATGCTGGAATTATGAGGAAACCTCCTCCTGCTCCAACTATTCCAGTAAGTGCACCTACCACCAACCCTTCAATCACAATCATTGGATAGTTGTACTTAATTTCTGTCTCTTCAGCTACTTCGGCTCCTTTATTTCGAATCATTGAAACAGAAGCAAGCAGCATAATTAGCGCAAAGAACACCATGATGGCAATGTCTTTGGTTAACAAGAAATCACCTAGAGTAATGATTTCGTCTGGAATAGCAGGAATGAGAAACCTTCGCGAAGCATATACAGCGATGAATGCCGGAATGGCAAAAATGATGGCCGTTTTCACATCTACCATTCCCTTTTGCAAATTTCTAAATGCCCCAATGGCAGCTGCAAATCCCACAACAAACAAAGAATAGGCCGTTGCCATAACAGGCTCAATGGCTAAAATGTAAACTAAAACGGGTACTGTAAGAATGCTTCCACCTCCACCTACGAGGCCCAAGACAATTCCAATAACCAATGCACCTGCGTATCCTATAATTGCAATTGAGTCCATCTAAATGGGAAATTTCATTCTCTTAATTTCACAAAGTTCAGCTAATTCAATTAAACCGAAGGTGACAAATGTTACCCACGACTCCACATGCGATAGCACAAAGAAATGAACAGGTTTTGAAAGAAAAGGACAGCATCCAAACTGGGATAGAAGGCAATCAACGAATCAAAGTCACCATGCCTTCAAATAGCTCAGCAGTTCCCGTATTGGGCATTACAACTGTTAGCTGGTAGATGTAAACGCCTGGTTGAACAAAATGGCGGCCATCTTGATGATTTCCACTCCACCCAACTAACGGATCTACAGAGACAAATACCTCTTCTCCTTGCAATCCGCAGACACAAATGCCTGTGCACGTATCTGACAGGAGGCCTTGGGCACAGTTTTTTACTGCGAAAGTCAATTCATACTCAACGTTCAATGCCAAAGACTCAGGTAGTTTTTATCCAACTCCTTCAGAAACCCCTCCCCCCATAGCGCCGAAACCAACAAAAGCAGTACCGCTTGAAGCACTACCATCAATGCCACACGCAACAGAGTTTATACCACAATCATAGAAATCTGGCGATTCTACCAGTGGAAACCAATGGTGCAGATTCTCAAATTGCCCTGTACCTGTTGGACAATCATCACTTTTTTCAAAATTGCCATTGTAAACAAGTTGGGCTGACCCGCTCAAAGAAAGAAACAAAATACCTATAAAAATTACGAAATTCAATCTCATCGCTGACGTGATTAAGACCCTTTTGACTCTCAGGAATAGACTTGGTTGTTTTTACCTAAGCACCGTCACCAAGCCACCGAACAGCGCTGCATTCCCCGTGTCTGGCATCACTACAGTAACCTGGTAAGTATAAACTTCTGCTTGTACATAATGCCCCCCATTTTCTACGTTGCCCATCCACCCTACATCAGAGTCCGTTGACAGGAAGATAAGTTCACCCCAGCGATTAAATATCTGAAAAGTGTATTCATTGGGTTCAAAATTCATAACAGGCTTGAACACCTCATTGATTCCGTCTAGATCTGGAGTGAATGCATTTGGAATGAAAACGTTCGGCGGGAGTTTCACTATAATTTCAGTGCAAAGAATGTCTGAACAGCCATGCTCATTGATTGCTTCAAGACACACTTCATAAACACCTGGTATTTTCCACCCTTCAATTACCGCTGACTCCTCATTACTCACTTCGTCACCATTCAAAGTCCAGATATAATCAATGGCTCCTTCACCGGTATTGTCGAAATGAATTTCATCTACCGAGTTGTAGACGATGGTCCCTTCGCGAATGCTGAAATCAGCAGTTGGTAGGTCGAAAGCACACAGACTATTTTCAAAAACGACATTGAGCAGACAGCCTTCATTGTGAATGAGATCCACTGAAATATCATAACATCCTTGCGTTTCATAAGTATGGTTAACTTCCAGTCCAGCACCTACAGTGCCATCACCGAAATCCCAATTAATTGCTCCAAAGTCTTCAACATTGAGCAAAGAAAATAAAGCTGGCACAGGCAAACATACCGTCTCAATTGTGCTCAGCAACTCTGGAGTTGGTAACACCACCGTTTGTATTAGCACATCAACTGAAATCCCTTCTGGGGTGCAGCCATCTATAACCGTAACAGTTAAGGTCATCGGTTCATTGGCGGTATAGAGAAGAACATCCTCTGCTCCAAGCACTATTCCGTTTTCATCTGTCCATTCCCATGCGTAGGCTCCTTCACCACCCGTCGCATTCGCCTCTAGGTTAACGGCTTCGCCCGGACAAGGAATCACATCTTCAGAACTTGTTAACGCTAATTCTGGATAGAAGAAAATTTCAGTACAATTACCTATTGAAACACATCCATTCGCATCAGTTGCAGCAACGCAAAACACATCACTTTCATTAGCTGTCTGTGTATCGCTTTCCCCAACTGTACCTGTATCCCAATTGAAAATTAAATCAGACTCAGCTGAAGTAGCGGTCATGGTTACTTCACTTCCATCACAAATAACATAGTTTGCGGTTAGATCTATTACGGGTAAAGGATCTGCCGTTAGCTCCAACATCATTGTGGTGTCACATAAATTATTGGTAATAAGAAGGTTATAAACACCTTCACAAAGATCTGGTGCTTGCTCAGCTGAAACTACCCCATTTAGAAAGTAAGTCCAGTCTGGTTCTAGCGTGAGCGCTAACAGTCCGTTGCATTGGCCTGCACATCCAGGATTTGTTACAAGGAGTGAGGTGAAATCTGGCGCATCAGCGAAGATTACATCCACTTCATCAGTACCTTCACATCCATTTAGGGTAACGGTTACTTCATAAGTTCCTTCGTCAGTAGGGAGTAAGATTTGATCACCTACCTCACCATTCCAAGCTATTTCTGCCCAGCCAAGACCTGCGTCTAGGATTGCTTCTTCACCCGGACAAACCGTGACATCATCACCCAAATCAGGCATTGGACTCTCTAGCGCACTAATTTGAAATGATGTTTCTTCATCATTATTGTTAAAAAACAGAACCGTACTTTCAATTACGGTCCATGTCAAGGATTCAGAGGTTTGAATAAAAACATTGTTTCCGTCAACCACTTCATACCAATCAGTTTCTATTCCCAATCCAGTTTCAAGAAGTACATCTTCGCCTATACAAACCTCAAAGTCTGAACATGCTGAAATGACCCCTCCCGCACCTTCTGTGATAACAACGTTGTCTACGAATAAATTTTGACCACAGTTTGGATTTAAGCTCGTTGTTATGACGATGTATTCGAAATCATCTAAAGCTTCAAAAGTAAAACTTCCACATTCCCACAGATAATTATCGATCACGTCAGTGCATCCCAGCTCTATGGCTCCAGGCAACAATGAAGTATGATTTGCTACTACCCCCATTTGAGGAGCGTTTACAAATCCGTACAAACAGAAAGCTCCACAAACAGCACTATAATCTCCTCCGTCAGCCATTTTAACTTCCAAAGAAACGTTATATGATTGTCCGGCAGCCAATGGTATTGCTAATTGTTGGCCTATCGCTTCAGCAGAACCCAAAGCATCACCATACGAAGCAAAACCCACGTAGCCATCACCCGAGATTGGTTCGTTACCCGTGGGAAAGAACGGACTTGTAAGCCCACAATTGTAGTAATCTGCAGATTCAACAACTATGAACCAATCATCCAAAAGGTTAATCTGGCCTAAAGCTGATGTGCATCCTGAGTTCGACTCAAAATCACCGTTCGCAACGATCTGACCTCTGACTTGAATGGAGCTAAAACAAACAAGAAGAAAAAAGAATAGAAATTGAAGTTGTTTGCAGTTCATCATTATCAGTTGGTTTGCCTAATTTATATACTCCAAATCTCTTCATTAAGTTGCATGCGCAGAAGATTGAAATGAATAAGAATCAAAGCTTCGGTCTTTTATGATCCAACCGCTGGAAATAGATTCAACTGGTGCATTAAAAATACAGTTCCCATGTATTATATTTGACTGCCTTAAAGAGCATATGAAAGTCTCCTTCGATAATACAAAAGTTGCCTTTGCAAACAAGACAGATTTCGATCTGAAAAAAGGATATTGGCTATTCAAGCTAGTCTCTAGTCCTACTTTGGTAAAACTGGGCAAATACTCCGTAAATTTTGCACTGGCATTGAGAATCCCCATTGGCTGGGCGCTCAAGAAAAACATATTTTCACAATTCTGTGGTGGTGAGACCATTGAAGAATGTGCTTCCACTACCCGCGTTTTGGATCAACTCAATGTAGGAACCATTCTTGACTATAGCGTTGAAGGAAAAGACAGCATAGAAGATCTCGAAAACACTTCTGCGGAAATTCTTGAAACTGTAAATACTGCTAATGACAATGAGCACATTCCTTTTTGTGTCTTCAAAGTTACGGGAGTGGCACGATTCGGTTTGCTTCAAAAAGTGAATGAGAAACACGTGCTTTCAACAGGTGAACAGCAAGAGTTTGATGCCTTACTCGCCAGAGTTGATCGCATTGCAAAACGTGCCTTTGAAACAGGAACTCCTGTATTCGTAGATGCCGAGGAAAGCTGGATCCAAGATGCCATTGACGATCTGACCCATGACCTTATGGAGAAGTACAACAAAGAGAAAGTGATTGTGTACAATACGGCTCAGATGTACCGTCATGATCGATTGGCTTTCTTGGAGAAAATGTTTGCCGAGGCGAAAACCAAAGGCTACCATTATGGGGTGAAATTAGTTCGTGGTGCTTACATGGAAAAGGAACGCGATCGTGCTGAAGAACGAAACTACCCTTCTCCAATTCAACCTGACAAAGCGTCTAGTGATCGTGATTTTGATGCGGCATTGGAGTTGTGCTTGAAAAACATTGACCATACTGCTTTGGTCGCTGGCAGTCACAACGAAAAGAGCGCGTTGGTTTTAGTCGACTTAATGTCGAAACATGGCGTTGTGCCATCAGACCCGCGAATTTACTTCGCGCAGCTATTTGGAATGAGTGACCACATTAGCTTTAACCTTTCGCATGCTGGATTTAACGTGGCGAAATATGTTCCTTATGGTCCCATTCGAGAAGTGATTCCTTACCTGATTCGGAGGGCGCAGGAAAACACATCAGTGAAAGGACAAACAGGGAGGGAGTTGTCTTTGATTATGAAAGAACTAAAGCGAAGAAAACAATCTTAGCAGCCGCAGTCAGCGCTTTTCGGTGCCATAAAAGTCTTGATAAAAGAGACGGTATCTCTCAATTCAATTTGCACTTTCAATCCGTCGGTAATGTGAGACTCAATCACATAATTCAATGGTTTCTCATGCGTTTCGCTTTCTGAAAAGCGCACATCCCCTTTATCAATCATCTGTTGAACATCATCTTCTGATAGGCTCAAGCATTGCATTAAGCAATCTGCAGAAGCTGAGTAACTGAATGCCTTTTCATTGATTTGCGATTTCACACGCGTGCCAGGGAGCCACTTTCCGCAGCCCCGATTACTGAATAAAGCGAAAGAAATAAGTACTCCTATAGACATCCCAATAAAGTACTTCCCAAGTCGTTGCGTAAAACTCATAGTGCAAAAGTACGGAAACAGTCTTGAGTTTGGATTCCTGATTTGAAAGATTTGAGGACATGCTTTAAGTTCTGTTTTGTATGAGTCACGCGCTTCAGTCTCGGGACGAAAAGCATAGGATTTTGGAGCTTGAATGAAGAAATCAACGTTTACAAACCAAACGCGTACAGATGTGAAATAAGACCGCAATGAAAAGCCCTTTGGCTTTGAAGGTGCAGATCGGTTATGGATCTTCGCTCCGCTTGGATGGACAGGCGGGGGCGGGCGGGTCCCACCAGGAAAACCATCGAGATAGAAACCGGTAGGAAGTGCACAAAACCAGCATCAACGTTTACAAACT
>Ga0222629_1000111_pt1 | contig 32548 bp, 35 predicted proteins | sample AntAcemetagenom1_FD_179847 | JGI IMG/M metagenome (GOLD analysis project Ga0222629, IMG submission 179847) | Saline water microbial communities from Ace Lake, Antarctica - #1 | ecosystem: Environmental > Aquatic > Non-marine Saline and Alkaline > Saline | place: Antarctica: Ace Lake | collected... | reverse complement strand
ACTTGTATTCCTTTGTTTTACTAATTTGTGTTTTTGTTTTGGTATAGTCAAGATACTTATTTAGCTCTTTGTAATGACTTAAAATAGGCATTGTATATAGTTCTTTCTTATTTGCCTTGCTTAATTTTTTTACTAAAGACTGCACATTTGAATAAACTAACATTATATCTACATTTGTTTTGTAAAATTGTCGGTATTGCTTTGTGCCAGAGCTTAATAACCATATATGCTTTCTCGTGGTTGAGCTATAGCCCTCATCATTAATGACTATTGTATCCTTGTCTATAAATTCGCCCAACAAATAGTGGTGTCCATAAGAGTATATTTTTGTGCCTTCAAAAAATACGTTTGAACTTCTTCCTTCGCTTTGAGACTGCTGTGCAAAAATGTGAATTGTCTCGTCTGAATTGCTAAATACTTTTTTCATGGTTTCTCTATACTTTAGTTAGTTTATACTTTACACCTTCAATTTCTACAATCTTATTTTCGCAAGATTTGAATTCTTGTTCGGTTAGTTTCTCTCCATTTATAAAGTAGTCCTTACTTCCGTCTGCCCGCTCTATTGCAGGCCCGTCTTCTCTGTGAAGCTCTCCATTAATAAAGTACGCCTTAACTCCGCTTGCATACTCCACCGCTGGCCCATCTTCTCTGTGAAGCTGGTTAGACTCGTTGTACCATGCGGTATAATCTTCTGTTACTTTTACTTTGTATGTTTTCATGATCTCTATATTTTAGTTAGTTGCTCTCTTTGTTATCTCGTTATTGTAATCTATTTGTCTTTTTACGTCCACCATGTAGCCTAATCCATTAGGTAGGGTTACTACAAAGTTACTTTGGCCCCAATTTCTTGCGGTAAAAAGGTGTCCGCAAATGGTTCTTAGTTCTTTGTCTGTCATTTCAGACGGAATAATACTACTTGTTTTCATAGGTTCTTATATTTAATTGGTTTGCCTTTAGCCTGAATGAATAGGACTCTAAGGTTATTCTGTTTTGGTTCAAAAGTTTGATTAAATTTTTCGGTGTGTTGTTTTCTGTTTTCATAATGTTTTAACTAGACTGTAAAAGTACATCAAACATCATCTTTGTTGGTTCAGTTATTCGATGAAACTATCACTCGCTATAGATGAACGAACCTTAAGATTCGATAAGAGGTAATTTGCAGTCAATTAGACAATTATATATAGATTAATATTGCTAGATGTTATTGGCTAGGGTGTAATGTGGGAGGGTTTATCCCCTATCTAACCCTATCTAAGGCACGTTTAACCCTTGCAAAGTGTACCTCAGTCACATTATCCCCTTTTTGCCTCATTAATGCGTGCATGGGGCACATTGTAAGATTCACCCTGTAAGAGGTGAACCATGTAAGAGTTGGACCATGTAAGAGGTGGACCATGTAAGAGGTGGACCATGTAAGAACCCATAAAACGTAAAACCTTTAAGCCGAATAAAAAGAGTACATATATATAAGGTACACGTCACAAGGGTAAAAAGAAAAAGACAAAAAAGTTGAAATGAAGCCAGATTAAACCAAAGGGGGGTGCCAACTCGAAACGGGTTTCTGAAAGAGGGGCCGACCCTAGAATGTATATATAACCCTAATGACATGTATATCTTGCATTTTAAAATCTATAAGGGGTCGACACGGGTCGACACGAAATGTCGCTATATCGACACAAAATGTCGCACTTTTCATAAAACGGGAGAAAACAGGGAGAAGAAAACTTGCATTTATTGAAAACCAGCCAGAAAAGACTAAAATGTCGACACCTCGACACAAGGTCGACATGCATTTTGCCCAGTGAGAGTAAGGGCCGTGTCGACATGTCGACTTTGCTATGCATTTTAAAAAAAAAAAAAAAAAATATTAAAGGAAAATTTTATATTACGAGTAACCGAGGTCAATGTCGACACAAAAGTGTATCTTTGTGGTATAAATTTAATAAAATATGATTTTAAAGGAGACAACATATGGCAAGGAAGCTAGGAAAAAGCTACTAGCTGGAGTGAACAAATTAAATAAGGTGGTTTCATCTACTCTTGGTGCAGGAGGCAGAACTGTTATTTACGAGAACGAGTTAGGGCAACCTCATCCAACTAAGGATGGTGTATCTGTTGCAAAAGAATTCATGTCTGAGGATCCGGTAGAGAACATTGGTATTAATATAGTGCGTCAAAGTTCTATGAAGACTGGTGATATTGCTGGAGACGGAACGACTTCTACTGTAGTTGTTGCTAATGCAATGCTTACTAAGGCGTTCCACTTAATAAATAAGCACAACCCTAATGTAACCCTTCTAAGGGGTGAGATTGAAAGGGTAAGCAAGATAGCGGTAAATGCTGTAACTAGTAAATCTCGCCCTGTAACTAATGAGATGTTAGAACACGTAGCAACTATATCTGCTAACAATGACTCTGAGATTGGTAAAATCATTGCAGGTGCTTACTTGAAAGTTGGTGTTGAAGGGGCGGTTACTATTGAGCAGTCAATGACCGGTAAGACATATACTACAGTAGCAGAAGGTACAAGGCTAAAGAGGGGGTACCAATCTAATGTGATGATCACTGACCAGGAACGCAAGCAGGCTATCCTTGATAACCCAGTGGTATTCTTGTCAGACAAGAAGATAACCGCTATGGATGACATCTACACGGTGTTGGAGGTAGCGATAGAGAATAAGAGATCCATACTTATTATCGCTGATGTTGAGCCAGGTGTAATGCATGCACTTAATGTAAACAAGCATAACGGTAAACTTAAGGTAAATGTATTATCTCCTGAAGGGGTTGGACTAAACCGGTTAGAGTTATTGGAGGATTTAGCGATTATGACGGGTGCCACTGTAGTGTGCGATGATACGGGAATAGATTTTAGCGCTGTAACGGGGGAGTTTTTAGGAACGGCTGCCAAATCGGTAAGTACTGACAAAGAGACAGTTATAACTTTAAATATTGGCGAAACCGCTGACGCGGTTAAGCAAAGAGCGGACATGGTAAGGGCGTTAATATCTGAGCACGTTGACGACCAGAACGCTTGGCACTATAAGGACAGACTATCTAGATTAGCCGGCGGGGTAGCCGTTGTTCATGTAGGTGCATCGACAGAAGTCGAGATGAAGGAGAAGAGAGACAGGGTAGAGGACGCAATATTTGCTACAAGAGCTGCCTTAGAGGAGGGCATCGTAGCAGGAGGAGGGGTAGCTCTCCTTGAGGCGGTTGATCTGGTAAAAAGTCCATGGGACTGGCCAGACTTTATTAAGCAGTTTATTACTATGAGCGAGCAGGACATGGCGATAGAGATAGTAGTCGCTGGGTTGATGGCACCGATAGCTACAATACTAGATAATGCTGACATAAAAAACACGGGTGTAGGCGTTAATGTAAGAACAGGAGAAACAGGTGATATGTACGAAATGGGAATAATTGACCCTCTTAAGGTTACTAAGAACTGTATTATAAACGCGACGAGCGTGGTGATGACATTGGTTACGACATCCGCCGTCATTAATAACATAAGAGGATGAAAGCAAGAGGGACACATATCCTACTAAAAAAAGTAGAAGAAGAAGTAAAAACAAGTAACGGTCTTACTATAACCGATATATCGGATTCTAAGATTAGGTACCGACTAGCTAAGGTTATCTCTGTAGGAGAAGACGTGCTAGATCTTGACGAAGGCATGGAGGTTTATTACGACATAGCGGCCGCATCTGACATAAGGTTAGATGGTGTTAAGTACCTTGTGGTAACTGACCGAGGCGTCGTGACTCGTCCCTAGCGGCGTTCATTTTCTTTATAACAGTTGAGTACACTTTGTCTGAGTAACAAGACCCTCGCATCATATCATTGAAGCGGGGGATTTCTTGTATATTCTCTCCTGCAAGTTTTTTATATAAAAGAGTGCATATGCGTCTAGTGCCTTGCGTAAGTACGTATAGGTTTTTTTGTTTTCGAGCACCATCTCTCCACAGTTTAATGTATCCTTTTGCTATCATTTCATTTAGCCTCTGGTTATTCCATTTTAGAGTAGCACAGTATTCCAGGAACATGTCCTTAGTAAATGCGTCTTCATCGTATAGGTATAAGAAAATATCTAGTTCCGGCCCTGTTATTTTATATCTGTGCAAAATATACTTTCTTGCGACCCTCCAGTACTTTAAATAATTATACTCTTTAGCTTTTCCCATTGATACGTTCCTTCTAACGGTTAGTATCTCTGGGGTTCCTCCAATTCGATTCATTTTTCTACTTGCCATATATGCAAAGTTAAAAATTATTATCTTTGTAAAAAAACAATGAATTGCAACAAACCTGTTAAGACTCCTTCTCACAAAACAAAGTCACATGTTGTCAAGGCATGCGAAGGTGGAAAGGAGAAACTAATAAGGTTCGGGCAGCAAGGAGTTAGTGGTGCGGGATCGTCCCCATCTACTGATAAAGGTAAGGCCAGACAGAAAAGTTTTAAAGCAAGGCATGCTAAAAATATTTCTAAAGGAAAAATGTCTGCAGCCTACTGGGCTGATAAAGTAAAATGGTAGTTATGAGACAAAAAACATTGAACGATTTATTCCCTTATAAGAATGGCTAAAGGAGAAACTCAAAAATACTACGACAAGAACCCAGAAGCAAAGAAGAAAAAATCTGCTTATGATACTGCGTACCAAAAAAAGAACAGAGTAAGCACTAATAAAAAAAAAGCTGAATGCACTAAGTTCAGGCGAGACAACGGTACATATGGCGATGGTAGTCAGATGGACTGCTCTCACAAAAATGGATCGTTAATAATGGAACGCAGAAAAGCTAATAGAGCTAGAGGCGGTGGACAAGGTAAATAACTAAAACATGGAAGACTTGAAGATTGGACTAATTAATTTGGGGGCAGTAACTTTTGCTGTTTTGGCGGATTTTAACACATTTTTAACAAGCATTGTTTTGTTATCATCTCTTGTGTATACAATTATACGCATTAAAAAAATATTAAAAAAATGATAGTATTAGCAGTAGTAGCAGTAGTAGTAAGTTTATTTGGATTGGCAGTATACCTTCATAGTAAGGGAGTCTTTAATGATAGGGACGGCGACTACTTGCCTGATTTTGTAGAGGACACGGCTGAGGACCTTAGGATAAAGGCGCTTGAGATAATTCGTGAGGCTAGAATTAGGGCTAAAGAAACTGGCAGGGAAGCCTCTGATGTTATAGCAGCATTAAAAGAGGTTGCCAATCAAATAGGAGATATTCCAGGCGCCATGGCCGGAGATAAAAGACCGGGCAGAAAACCAAAAAAGTAATGGGTAACATAGTAAAATCTTGGAAAACTACCCTTTTGGGTATTATTGTTATGATAGCTGGTGGTGCCTACATATTTATGGTGGAAAGTGCTAACACTTACATTTTCATAGTACTGTTAATTATAGGCCTTGCGTTCTTATTTGCAAAGGATTCTACAATTAAAGCACTAAGGGCTTTGCCTGAAATTATATTGAGCAAGTTCAAGAAGAAAGACATTTAATGGAGTATAGGATAGTAAGGGAACGCTTTGATAAGGAGCAGACAACTGGTACATTTACTATCTCGGATGATAAAGGAATTATTTTATTTCAGTGCAAGACCTTAGAGCTTCCTTGGTTGGACAATGCCTCTAAGATTAGCTGTATTCCTATAGGCTGTTATGTTGTAAAGAGTAGGTTTTCCAAAAAATACAGCAACCATCTTCATGTTACTAATGTAGAGGGAAGATCATATATTCTTATTCACAATGGAAACTACTACACGGATATACTTGGGTGTATTCTTGTTGGTGATAGGTTAAAAGACATTAATAAGGATGGCTTAAAGGACGTCACCAATAGTGTGGTTACGCTTAAGAAATTGCTTACTTTTGTTCCTAAACAATTTAATCTTCATATACAATGAAAAAAATAATTATTATACTTTTAATATTTACCTCTTGCGGCGTCAAGAAAAAAACAACTGAAATAGTTAAAAACGATACTATAATTGTTACAAAAGATCGGATTATTACTAAGGCGGTAATAGATAGTATTTTTATAAAAGAACCGTGCGATAGTTTAGGCATTTTAAGGCCATTTAAGCAACGATTAATTGTTCCGCAAGGCAATATAACAATAGAATCAAAAAACAACACCATAGAGGCTCGCATAAACTTAGACAGCGTGGTTCAGAGCATTGAGACGGTAAGGAAATCAAGCATAGAGAAAAGCAATCATGAGGTCATTAAGTATAGAATTCCTATATGGATTATTATTTCTTTAGGGGTTTCTATTCTATTCAATTTATTGCTTATTAGGTTTAAATAATTTTCGTAAATTTGCGACATGGGAAAGATTACCTCATACGACATAGACCAGACGCCAAACGCCAACGATAAGTGGATTGGTACGGACGGAGTGACGGGGTCTACGAGGAACTTTAACATAGGGGGTATTGCAGACTCGCTTAACGTATATGGACTAATAGGCGTAGGCGCACAGGTGCCGTTTGAATTTTTTGCCGGGCATGAATCTGTTAGGCGCCCTGGTTCTATTTCTTTTCCAATTGGAATGGGTAACTTAACGGCTTTCTCTGCTGTAACAGATTTGGTTGTAAGCAACAAGTCCTACATAGGCGAATCGGTATCGGAGATTATTAACTACCTAGGTAGTGGTAATATACTTATATACGACATGTCCAATGTAAATAATTTTGCTAGGTACGTAGTTTCTGATATATCCGTAAGGTCTTCAGAGCCTACATTTTTTGATTTTTCTCTTATTTTTGTTGATGGAAACGGAGTCTTTGATAAAACAAAAAAATACGGAGTAATAGAGGCTAAAGCCAACGGAATAGAGGATCACTCTCTTTTATCTAATATAGGAACAAACTCACACACACAGATTGATGCCCACATAGCAGGTGCACTTAATCCTCACTCTGTTACTAAATCACAGGTAGGGTTGTCTGATGTAAACAACACAAGCGACCTTGACAAGCCAACGTCTAATATTACTCAATACAAGCTGGATGCTAAGGTAGATGATACGCAGGTACTTACTAATGTACCGTTAAACGCACTATTTACAGATACTATTTATGATAGCGCCGCTGTTGACAATCACATATCAAGCACATCTAATCCTCACTCTGTTACTAAAGCACAAGTAGGGTTAACTAATGTAGACAACACAAACGACGCGGGTAAGCCTGTATCAACGGCTGCTCAGTTGGCGTTGGATGCTAAGGTAGATGATACGCAGGTACTTACTAATGTACCGTTAAACGCACTGTTTACTGATACTATTTATGATAGCACTGCTGTTGACAATCACATATCAAGCACATCTAATCCTCACTCTGTTACTAAAGCACAAGTAGGGTTAACTAATGTAGACAACACAAACGACGCGGGTAAGCCTGTATCAACGGCTGCTCAGTTGGCGTTGGATGCTAAGGTAGATGATACGCAGGTACTTACTAATGTACCGTTAAACGCACTATTTACTGATAATATTTATACACATACAATATATCAAGAAGAGGTTGATTTTGGATCTCTTCCTATTTACGAAAAAGAGTTTAACGTAGCAAACGCTAACGTGTATCCTAGTACTAACATAGTGGCATCTGCTGCTTATGACGCTGGTACTGGTAAGGACCTGGATGAGGCGACAATGGACACCCTTAATATAATGTGTGGACAAGCATACGCTGGAGGGTTTAAGATGTTTATTAAATCAACAGACTCTTCTTACTTATCTGACACATTTAAAATAAACTATTCAATATCAACATAATATGGCAGTAATAAAATCAGGTGATTCTACAGACCAACTAAAAGTAGATGCGGCCAGCAAGGCAGCAAGAGTGACTTTATACGATAGCGCAGGAGTTGAAATAGACAGGTCGTTACCAATACCTATTACAGTTAACCCTATAACTGTTGTAGACAATGACTTAATAGGCTCTTTTGATGTATCGTCTTATAAGTTTATATCATTGCAATTATCTGGAAATTGGGTTGGAACTGTTAGGTTTCAAGGATCAAACGATAACGGTACTTTCTTTGATGTAGTAGTTCAAAACACAGGAGAGGTGCTTGAGCCATACGTTGTTTCAACAGACGTAAATGGTGGATTTAAAATTCCAATACTTTTTAAGTATTTAAGGGTTCGAGTAACGGCCTTTACAAGTGGAATAGTTGAGGGCACTGCCTTTGGACATAAGGAAGACGCTAACACTGGGCAGATAAGCTCGGTTGGTAGTGTTGTTTTAGGCGATGAAACCACCAAGGTAATAGGAACAACACGATCAGCAGATGGAGCAGGTAACCTATTAAGCACAATAAATCCAGGGATTGGACATAATGGTCTTGTTGTAATTCCTGCTGGTCAGATATATCACTTTAGCACGGAAAATTCAACCACAACGCAACTAGGTCCAGGGGATACTTTTATCGGGGGTATTGACGAAATAATAAATCAGCAGTCTTTTTCTATTTTGTCTTTTTCTGACCAAGAAGGAATCTTAACTATTGAGCAATTTACAGACTCTTTAGGATTAAAACTTAACCAAACCTTAACCTTTACAACCCTTGCGGGAATAGGCTTTTCAAGGGGCGGCGTTTTAAATGGCAACTATGTTCGGGTTTCTTTCCAGAACACGAGCTCATCTACAACGGTTCAATTGCAGGTAGACACAGCCTACGGCACAATCCCTTCGTCTACGCAAATGAATAATTCTCCAACAGCACTAATGGAGATTAATGGGACACTAATTTCAACAGGGGGAGGTGTTCGTAATGAAGGAACTCAAAGAGTATCTATTGCAACTGACGATTTAGTGCCAATCTCTTTGGCTACTTTACCATCAGGATCAAACGCAATAGGAAGTGTTGAGGTTTCTAACTTTCCAGCCGCTTCTCCGCTTTCTTCTGCAACAAGCTCTATAGCAATCGGAGCAGGAGCAGCGCCTTTAATCCCTTTATTTATTATAGGTAAAGCTGGAGCGGTGAATGTGAACTCTGTTTCAATTAGAAATGTACCAGCGATTTTAAGAACCGTAGTGTTTACAAACTACACAGCAACGGCTAGGCACTTTAAACTATACGACACAGATCAGGTCCCAGTTGCTGGCAACGGAGTGCCTGTGATTGTTTGTAGCTTACCAGCAGGTGGTACATTAGTGTATCCTTTACCATTAGAGGGCTTTGCTTTCTCTAATGGAATAGGTGCAACAATGACTCTTAAACCGGATAATAATGACGTAACACCTACAGCAACTGAACCAGACTTTTCTGTTTCAATTATAACTACATAAAAAAATGGGTAAAATATCATCTTACGGAATTGACGGTACACCAAGTTCAAACGACAAGTGGGTAGGTACTGATGGGTTAACTGGACAAACAAAAAACTTTAACGCAGAGGGGTTAGCCGCTACATTTAACAAGTTTGGGTTAATAGGGATTGGGGGACAGATTCCTTTTACATTCTTTGTTGGTGATATATCAGAAAGACCCGAAGGTTCTATATCATTAATTTCAGGGATTGGCGATTTTATTGCGTTCTCTTCTGTAACTAGTTTGGTTATTAGTAACAAGGCATCAAGCGGAAACTTGGCTACCGAGTACATTAATTACTTAAATGCTGGTAACGTACTTATATATGACCTGTCTAACATAAACAACTTTGCTAAGTTCTCTGTAACGAGTATTGTGGTTAGGCCATCAGAGCCTACATTCTTTGATGTGTCTCTTACCTTTGTAGAGGGCAACGGTTCATTTGATCAAACAAGAATATATGGATTGATTGAATCGGGCGCTGCAATAAGTAACCACAACTCTCTTCAAAACGTTGGAACAAACACGCATGCACAGATTGATGCGCATATAGCAAATGTTACTACAAACCCTCACTCTGTAACTAAGACTCAGGTAGGATTACCTAATGCTGATAATACAAGTGACGCAGATAAGCCTGTGTCAACGGCTGCTCAAGCGGCGTTGGATGGCAAGGTTGATGATGCACAGGTGCTGACTGATGTGCCTTCAGGGGCGCTATTTACAGATACTATTTATGATAGCACTGCGGTTGACACGCATATAGCAGATACAACAAACCCGCACTCTGTTACTAAGGCTCAGGTAGGCTTGCCTAATGCTGATAACACAAGTGATGCAGATAAACCTGTATCAACGGCTGCTCAGTCTGCATTGGATGGCAAGGTTGATGATGCACAGGTGCTTACTGATGTACCTTCAGGTGCGCTATTTACAGATACTATTTATGATAGCACTGCGGTTGATGCGCATATAGCAGATGTTACTACAAACCCGCACTCTGTTACTAAGACACAGGTAGGTCTTGGTAATGCTGATAACACAAGCGATGCAAACAAACCTGTATCAACGGCTGCTCAGTCTGCATTGGATTTAAAGTCTAACTTAGCATCACCAACATTCACAGGAACTGTTACGGTGGCAGATCTTCACATAGACTCAACTGGGGCTTTGGAGATGCCTACGGGAACGGACGGCAACAGACCTACGCCAGTGGCTGGAATGTTCAGGTTCAACACAACTTCACTTACTTTTGAAGGCTACGACGGCACTGCATGGGGTGCTATTGGAGGCTCGGTAGACGGCGGAGCTACAATAGTAAAAGATGATTTTAATGGTGATAATTCAACTACAGCATTTACTTTATCTGTATCTCCTATATCTACATTATTTACTAGTGTTTATATTGCTGGTGTATATCAAGAAAAAGAAACATATTCTATAACAGGTAGCACACTAAACTTCACAACAGCCCCTCCAAACGGCGGTTCTATTGAAGTTATTTCATTAGTTTCTAATAATATATCTCCTAGTGCAAATACAATTACTAGGGATGATTTTACGGGTGTTACAGCCCAAACGGATTTTACGTTATCTACTGCACCTCCAAGCATTGAATTTATGGATGTGTATGTGAACGGGGCTTACCAAAATAAAGATACATATACTTTAGTAGGCACAACATTATCATTCTCTGAAGCACCAGATGCTGGAGATGCAATCGAAACTATGATTATTTCAACAGCCTCTTTAGTTACTGCGGTAAGCTCGGTAAACGGGCAAACAGGGGCTGTTATTTTAAACAACCCTTTTGTTATATCTACAAGTACAGCCGCTATAGCAGGTTCGTTGTATGTGCTTACAGCGGACTTAACATTGACATTACCGTCTAGTCCAACAAACGGAGCGTCTGTTAAAATGTCAAACTTATCGGGTGTTGCTACTTGTATAGTTGGTAGGAATGGGAATAACATAATGGGGCTAGCACAGGATTTAACACTGGACAACGCCACGGCATCATTTGAATTTGTATATTCAGGGGCAACAAAAGGATGGGTAATAATAGGATTATAAAAAACAAAACAATATGAGTAATTTAACAGATTTTTTTCCATCAGGAGGCGGCGGTGGTTTAACCCCTAAGTTTGAAGAGTTTAATGCTTCAGGGACATTTACACCTTCTCAAGCATTAATTGATGCAGGTGGTTATATAGAAGTGTTTTTAGTTGGTGGAGGTGGTATGTCCTCTAGTAATGCCGCAGGCTGTGGTGGAGGGGAGGTTTTAATAAAAAAAATGTATATTACATCAGTTTCAAGTTGTTCTGTAACTATTGGCTCAGGAGCTACAGCCGCAGGCGCAGGAGGGAACAGTTCTTTCTTGGGCTCTACGGCGGGAGGTTCTAATATTACATCTTTAGGCGGGGCTGCATCAGTCAGCCAAAATGGCATTGCAAGTAATTCTTGGGGGGGGGGGGACATATACGGTTATATGAACTATTCCGCTGGAAACGGAGTATTTGGTTATGGCGCAGGTTCTGGTTCTATTAATTACGGCGGCGGTGTAAGAATAGGTAAGCCAAATAGCGGGCAAGGTGGTGCTGGTGGAGTCTCCGGTGGAGGTGGAGGCTCAGGATATTGTTTAATTAAATGGTACGAATAAAAATGGAAAACTTAATAGCTATAATAAAAGAAGGTAAAGTAAGTAATGTAATAGTAGCATCTGATGAGTTTGCTGCAACTTTACAATACGAAACAGTAAATGTAACAGGACAAGAAGTTGTAATAGGGCATAGCTATGCTAATGGCGTATTTGCTGCTCCTGTCAAAACTTTAGAAGAAAAGACTGCTGAAGAAAAACAATGGAGAGATTATGAGCTTAAAGGCTCAGACTTTATTGTCCCATTAACTGACCATCCGCAGCAATCTGCGTATATGACTTTCAGACAAGAGCTGAGAGATTACCCTGCGCAAGCAGATTTTCCTAATGGAACTAGACCTGTAAAACCTTAAAATATGGCACTAACTAAAATAATAAAAGAATTAATATCTGACAACTCTGTTGATGCTTCTAAGTTAGATGTAATTGGGAACGGAACAGTGAGTCAAGCTTTATTATCAGTAGGAGATGGCACGATGTCTTGGGGGCTAGTAAGCGGAACTATAAATCAAAACGGACTAGCTAGTGAGTTGAAATACTGGTCAGGAACACAAGTAGAATACGACGCTTTAACGCCAGACGCTAATACTATTTATTTTATTTCTTAATATGGCTATTTATAAAAACACAACGGAACTATCAAAAGTCTATAAAGGTGCTGCTGAATTATCGGCTGTTTACTTTGGGGCTGATTTAGTATTTCCCGCACCTAGTAATCCAATCCCCACTGACGGACTTCAATTACGATTAGAAGCTAGCGATACAGCTTCATACCCAGGCAGCGGAAATACATGGTATGATTTATCTGGCAATTCTCGTAACTTTACTTTAGATGGTGGCGGTATTGCATGGAATGCTGGAGGATGGTTTGATTTTAACGATGGTGGTGGTTCTCGTACAGGAGGTGCTATAACTAACACAACTACAGGAACCCTCGCACTATGGATTCAAACCACAGATGTACAAGCACTATTTTGGTCGGATGATAATAATCAAAATTTTATTGGAGCATATAGTGTGGGTAACAAAGAATACTATAATGACGTTGGTTCTCCTACCTACTATCAAGATTTAGTTGAAAAGTCTAATATATATGATAATATTAGAACAGGAAATTGGGTTTTTGTAGAATTTAAAAATGTTAATTTTTCTGCTAACGGAGCAAATTCATATTTTAACAATTACTATACTTTCACTTTTAGCAGTACAAAAGTAGGGGCATATTATATCTATAGCAAAAATTTATCAACAGAAGAAAGCACTCAATTATACAACGCAACTAAAGGTCAATACGGATTATAATATGGGAAATTTTGCAAAAATAGAAAACGGAATAATAACTGATACAATATTAGCTGATCAGGGATTTATAAATACTTTACCGAATCCTGGACAATGGGTTGAAAAAACTTTAGATGTATCAGGTATAGGTTGGAACTATGATGGTAATAATTCTACCTTTTACCCACCCCAACCCTTTCCAAGTTGGATTTTAAATACAGAAACATATAATTGGGATGCTCCTATAGCTCGCCCTATAGATGATAAAAATTACATTTGGGATGAAAAAAACCAAATATGGTCAGAAATAGAACTTCCTATATAAAAATTAAATATTTATAAAATATGGCACTAACAAAAATAACATCAAGCGTATTAGGAAACGATTCTGTATCTTACACAAAGCTAGGTGCGGAGTTTACAACGCAAGCAGCATTGGCGGGGACTGTTTTGGATTTTAGTTTGAATTCAGCATTCACAGCGACAAACTCTGGCGTAGTTACCTACACGATTACTAACGCCAACGTCTCTATGGTAAAAGATTTTTACCTTAATGGAACAGGCAGTTTTTTAATCACAGGAGGATTATTGATTTCTGGGGAATTTGTAGAGTCTGTAGATAATTTTATTCAAATAGTAGCCAAAAGCTCCTCTGTATTTCATTATTCAATTTCACAAGAAATAATATAGATATGAAAGTATTAAATGAGAATGGGGTGTTAACTGTAGTTGGTTCAGTTCCTAAAAACAAAACAATAAATGGATCGACGGTTGTGGGGTTCAATAGGCTTTCTGACAAAGAACTAGAAGCTTACGGGTATTTTAATATTAACACGCCTACTTATGATTCAAGAATAGAAGAATTATCTGCTATTAAATTAGTTGGCGATGTTTATACCTACGATGTTATTGATAGGGTTATTGTTCAAACTTTAGCAGAGTTAAAAACACAAAAAATAGATAATTTAAAATCTATTATAGCAAGCCAATTAGAAAAAACAGATTGGGTTGTTATTAGGCAAATGGATAGTGGAGAAGTTGCCCCACAAGAAATTATAGATAGCAGAGCAGAATTAAGAAAACAAAGCAATACAATAGGTGCAGAAATAAAGGCTTTAACTACAAAGAAAGCGGTTCTTACTTATGATTTACCAACCTTTAATTTACAATAAATGTTTGGAAAAAGATTAATAAATACTGGGGGAGGGGGTGTAGAAGTGCCTACAAGTTTTAATACTGTTATTTATACTGGTAATGGTTCTACTCAATCTATTACTGGTGTAGGGTTTCAACCAGATTTTGTGTGGATTAAAAATAGAAATACTACTGATTGGCATTTTTTAGTTGATGTTGTTAGGGGAGCTAATAAAAGTCTTTTTTCAAATAGCACAGCGGCAGAAACCACAAATCAAAATGGTGGGTATGTTGATTCTTTAAATTCTGATGGCTTTACAGTAATTGGAAGTGGGGGAAACAACACAAATGGAAGCGGAAACGATTTCGTAGCTTGGTGTTGGAAAGCTGGAGGTGCTGCTGTAACTAACACAGACGGCTCTATTTCTTCTGAGGTTTCTGCTAATGTAGATGCTGGGTTTAGTGTTGTAACTTTTAGCGGAGGTAATTCTTCTGGCACTACTGTGGGTCACGGATTAGGAAGCCCTTTGGATTTGCTTATTGTTAAAAATAGAAACAATAGCACCAACAACTGGATTACTTGGCATAAATCTGTTGAGCAAAATTCAACTTCAAATGATACATTTACTTTAAAAGGAGGACAGATATTAATATTAAATACAACTTTAGCTGCTCTTGGTTATAATTTTGACGGACAAATGGGTTCTATGGGCGGGGAAAACTTAGTAGCCTACTGCTTTGCTGAAAAGGCTGGGTTTAGTAAGATTGGGAGTTATCCTGGTACTGGTGGTACAAATACTATAACAATTGGGTTTGAACCAGCTTTTATAATGTTTAAAAAAACAAGCGGGGATAACTGGATGATTATAGACAACAAAAGAGATACTAAAACTGTAAAAAATTTAGGATTGTTTCCAAACAGTTCAAACGCAGAAGAAAACCCAAACTTTGGTGTCAATGGAGTTGAATTTTTAGGCAATGGATTTACTATTACAACAGGTGACGGAACTCTTAATGCAAGCGGTGGAACATACATCTATATGGCTTTTGCTAACCAATTCTAACTAATTTAAAATTACAAATATATGCTAAATTGAATTATATGCAAAACAACATATACTTAAACCTATCTATATGATAATAATAGTTCAATTATTAATATTTATTTGGTTTATAGTTCACGCAATTAAACACGTGGGTGTGTTGCCGTCAATATCTGACCACTTCTATCACCCAAGGGTCAGCAAGGCATTCAAGGCAGCTATGTGGGTAATAGGTAGTCTATTTACCCTACAAGGAGATACGCTGCTGCATTATGCGGGGCTATTTCTTATAGGGGTGCCTATATTTGGTGACTTTAAAAGCAGATGGACACAGGCATATCACTACTTATCAGCACTAGGGTTCTTTGTACTGGCTGGACTAGCCGCAGGAATTTGGGTGGCTGTCTCAAGCTTCTTAATAGTAGCCGCTGGATTTTTGCTGAGTGATAAGATAAATAACAGTCTGTACTACGCAGAGATACTGGCTATAGTAATAATTTGTATATTTGTGTATTAAATATAATCTAAAATGAGCTACATAAGAAAGATTAGTGTAGGTTCTGACTATAAGAACGCTATGCACTATATAGTCGGTCAATCAGTTATGGGGGGCACCTGTACAATTCACGAAATAATTTATAACAGATTAACCTCATCGGGCGGAATATGGGTCAAAAATGAGTATGGAGAAATCTATGAATGGAAGTTCTTAGATGGAATGCCTGTTATGGGGGAAAACAACTTGGACGCATTTTGAGGCCACGACACGCATATTTAATAGAGCCCGTAGGTGGAGAGTATAGAAACACGAAGTCATTGGCTGGATCCGATATTGTCGTAAACACTTCTATCGAGGATGCTAAGTATGTTAACAGACTAGGCGTTGTTCTTGAGGTTCCTATTAACCATAGAGAGAATATAAAGGTGGGGGACTTGGTTATTGTTCACCACAATGTATTTAGGACGCACCTTAACATGAGAGGCACTAAAACAAAAAGCAACGAATTCTTTAGAGCCAACACTTACTTGGTTACTACTGACAGAATATTTCTGTACGGTAGTCACAAGAAATGGTCAACGGTTAATGACTTTTGTTTTATACGCCCCTCATTAAAGGATCAAGACAGGTCATATACTCAAGTAGAAAAACTACAAGAAAATACAGGGACCGTCTACTTTGGAAATGAAACGCTTACTTCTGCTGATATACTGGTAGGTGATAAGGTTGGATTTACAAGAAACAGCGAGTATGAGTTTGAGATAGACGGAGAAAATCTTTACAGAATGCAAAACAGAGACATATGCTTAACAATTACGAGGACAAGGTAGAAAGAATAATAAAAGCAGGAGAAAGAGCCGTAGAAGAGCTCATTAAGGTTCTGCATTCTGAAATCATAACTGATGACCCTGATAAGGATATTACAGCAGACAAAATGAAGAACGCTGCGTCTGCTAAGAAGATGGCTCTTAATGATGCATTTGATATACTAAATAGAATTGAGTTAGAAAGAGATAAATTAAATGGAGCAGAAACAAAGCAAGACGACAAAATTAAAACATTTGCAGAAAGCAGAGGAAGAAAGTCTTTGTAAGGTTCTGACTGACCACCCAGCTACAAAAGCAAAAAAAAAAGAGTGGAAATATGGTTACGACAAGGAGTACGACCTAGTAATAATATCTAAGGACGGAACCCTTGGGGATGTCGTTGAGATAGAGAACCTAGTTATAGGTTTGCCTGCCCAGCCAAAGGACGTCTATAAGAAATCTCCAAATTCAAAGGAGCAGTACTGGGAGGCTTCTGAGTACCCAAAAGAGCTTAAGGATATTAAGACAATATTCCATTGGAACGAAAAGCCTGACGCGTTTAAAGCAAAGTGGACCCCATTTATAGACTCTGAGTTTGACAAGAGAGAGTTTGGGCATTGGTTCTACAACAACGGAATTCCCACATACATCTCTGGATCAAACTATATGTATCTTCAGTGGACAGTTATAGATGTCGGACACCCAGACTACAGGGAGTCGAACAGAGTGTTATGGTTGTTCTGGGAGGCCTGCAAAGCAGACGATAGATGTTACGGCATGGAGTACTTAAAGAACAGGCGTTCAGGGTTCTCTTTTATGTCATCATCGGAGACGGTCAACATAGCTACGGTTACGGCAGATGCTAGGTTTGGGATACTATCGAAGACGGGTCCAGACGCCAAGAAGATGTTCACGGACAAGGTGGTGCCTATATCAACAAAGTACCCGTTCTTTTTTAAGCCTATACAGGACGGTATGGATAAGCCAAAGACTGAGCTTGCCTATAGAGTTCCAGCATCAAAGCTAACAAGGAAGTCGATAGAACTCACCAACAACGTGGAAAAACTAGAGGGACTTGACACAAGTATTGACTGGAAGAACACTGGAGACAACTCATACGATGGGGAGAAGCTTAAGCTAATAATCCAGGATGAGTGTTATCATCCTGATACTTTAATTATGAACTCTGAAATGGATTTTGTTAAAGTCTATGATTTGTTTGTTGGAGATGAAGTTATAATTGAAGGCGGAGCAACTAAGAGGATCGTAAAAAAAACATATGGCAGTACGGATAGCTACTTAATAAAGCAACCATACGGAATAGATTATATCGTTACAGAAAATCATAGGCTAGTACTTAATGATTATAATAAAGGAGAAGTTATAATTACGGCTAAAGAGTTTTTTAATGCATCAAAGTTTAGAAAAAAACACCTAACTAGGATAACCTCCAAAGGTATTCAGTCTAAGGATATATTTGATGGCATGCCGCCGTATTTATTGGGGCTATGGCTTGGAGATGGAAGAAAAGGATCAATGTCAATAATAATAAACCAAGATGAAGAACCAGAAATATTCCAATACCTAAGTCTTTTTTGTCAAGTAAATAAGCTTGATTTTTATATAAAAACAAGGGATGAATGCGTGGCTCACGTTGTTGAATTTAGAATAAAAAACTTTACGGAAGAATTAAAAAAAATAGGGGTAAGAAACAATAAGCATGTACCAGAGCAGTATATGAAGTCATCTATTGAAACTAGGCTACAAGTATTGGCTGGATTAATTGATACTGATGGGTACTCTGACAAAAAAAAAGGATGCATAGCCGTAGGCATGTCTAAGCAAATGATTGTTAATCAGATAAGATTACTAGCACTTTCTTGTGGATTATCCGCAAGTAACGTTAGGCACTCAATATCAAACTACAACACGGATGTCTATAAAGTATCCATATCTGGAGATCTTTCTATAATACCCATTTTGTCTGCAAAAAAATCATTTAAAAACTATAAGCCATGCTCAAGAGGAAGAAGAAACAAGGTTAGCATAGAGCATATAGGTATTTCTAAGTTTGTTGGTATTCAAGTTGACGGAATAAATGACAACGAAAGAAAATTAATACTTTCTGATTTTACTGTATCTATGAACTCTGCTAAATGGTTGGCCCCGTTTAACATAATAAATAACTGGGCCGTTGTTAAGACAACGCTAAGGCTTGGTAAGGTTATTGTAGGCAAGTGTATGATGGGATCAACCTCTAACGCAATGAGCAAGGGAGGGGCAAACTACAAAAAAATTGACAAAGACTCTGATGTCACAAAAAGGAATGCAAACGGACAAACTAAGTCAGGCCTATATTCTTTGTTTATTCCTATGGAGTGGAACTTTGAAGGCTTCATAGATGTGTACGGAATGCCCGTTTTTAGGAAACCAGAAAAAGAAGTTTTTGATTGTCTAGGGAATATAATAGATCAAGGGGTTCTTGATTTTTGGGAAAACGAAGTTGAGTCACTAAAGAATGACCCAGACGCTCTTAACGAGTTTTACAGACAGTTTCCCAGAACAAAGTCACATGCATTCAGGGATGAATCTAAGAATAGTTTATTTAATTTACAGAAAATATATGAGCAAATAGATTCTAACAACGGTCTAGAGACTCAGAGAATAATTCAAAAGGGAGACTTTTCTTGGCTTAATGGAGTAAAGGATACTAAGGTAATATGGACGCCTAGTAGTAGAGGAACATTTAATGTTTCTTGGATACCAGCGGAGTCTCAGCAGAACAATATACAGATAATAAATGGACAAAAACACCCTGGGAATGCTCATCTTGGATCATTTGGATGTGACAGCTACGACATATCAGGAGTTGTGGGCGGTGGTGGCTCTAATGGAGCCTTACATGGCCTGACTAAGGAGCACATAGATGACGCGCCTACTAATCAATTTTTCTTGGAGTATGTGGACAGACCTCAAACCGCAGAAATATTTTTTGAAAAAGTTCTTATGGCTTTAGTGTTTTATGGTATGCCAGTGCTTGCAGAGAACAATAAACCAAGACTTCTATATCATTTAAAGAACAGGGGCTACAGAGCCTTTAGTATAAACAGACCTGATAAGCACCGAAACGCACTTTCTCCTGCAGAGAAGGAGTTAGGCGGGATACCATCATCAACGGGAGTTATATCAATACATGCAGAGGCTATAGAGGCTTACATAGAATCCCATGTAGGGATGACTATTAATGGAACTGGGAATATGTACTTCTCAGACACATTGCAGGATTGGGCAAACTACGATATTTCTAACAGAACAAAGTTTGACGCTAGTGTTAGTTCTGGTTTTGCTATAATGGCTAACCATAAATACGTGGCTATTAACACAAATACTAGTACCGAAATTATTGTTAACTTTGCAAGATATAATAACAAAGGTTTTCTAAGCAAAAAGTATGAATAACTCAACTTCTTTCCCAAATCAGTTAGCCTCAGACAGTGAAAAAGAGTCCGAGGCATACGGTTTGTTGGTTGGTAGGGCGATTGAATCTGATTGGTTCAGAGGAGATGGACACTCTAGGTTTTACGAGAATAGAGGCACCTATCATGACCTTAGGCTATACGCTATGGGTGAGCAATCAGTACAAAAGTATAAGGACGAAATGAACCTGAGTGGTGACATATCTTACTTAAATATGGACTGGACACAGGTTCCTATTATACCTAAGTTTGTTGACGTTGTCGTTAACGGAATGTCGGATAGATTATTTGATGTAAGGGCTACGGCTGTGGATCCTATATCAACAGACAAGAGAGCAGAATACAGAAACAAAATACAGACGCAAGTTGTAAATAAAGAGATATTTGAAGAGATCGGAGCCATGCTTGGACAAAATATGTTCTCTGAGAATCCAGACAACTTGCCTGAGAATAGCGACGATATAGATCTTCATATGATACTTGACTACAAGGACTCTATTGAGATTGCTCAAGAAAAAGCTATAGAAGCGGTTTTCAAGATGAACGACTACTTTGAATTAAGAAGAAAACTAAATAAAGACGCCACCGTTCTTGGGATTCAAGTAGGTAAGCACTCATTCAATAGACACGATGGTATAGTTACGGAATATGTTGACCCTGAGAATTGGATACATAGCCCAACAGAAGACACAAATTTCAAGGACTGTTATTACTTTGGAGAGGTTAAAACAGTTAATGTTACAGAGATTAAAAAAATTAAGCCAGAGATAACAAAGGAGGAGTTGGAAGACATCTCTAAGTCATCTCAAGGATGGGCTCAACGTCAAGGAAACGGAGGTGAATCTTTTGACAAGAACACCACTACATTGCTTTATTTCTGTTACAAGACAGACAAGAATGTTGTATATAAGAAAAAAATAACAAGTTCAGGGGGAGAGAGGGTAATAAAGAGAGATGATTCATTTAACCCTGAGGAGAACGAGTCATTTGAAAGGCTGTCTAAAAAGATAGACGTGTGGTATGAAGGCGTAATGGTTTTAGGATCACAGAGCGTTCTTAAGTGGGACCTTATGAAGAACATGGTAAGACCTAAGTCTTCTATGCAAAAGCTTCACTCACCATATGTAGCATCCGCACCAAACATGTATAGGGGACGGATTGATTCGTTGGTAAAAAGAATGATTCCATTCGCAGACCAAATACAAATGACCCACCTTAAGCTACAGCAAATATCAGCAGGCATGAAACCTGATGGTGTTTACATAGACGTGGACGGACTATCCTCTATTAGTTTAGGCAAAGGACTTACTTATGGACCCAAGGAGGCATTAGACCTTTACTTTCAAACAGGATCTGTGATTGGTAGGTCACTTAACGAAATTGGTGAGTTTAACAATGGAAAGATACCTGTGCAAGAGCTTAATACCTCAGCATCTGGTTCTAAAATATCCTCTTTAATTAGCTTGTATAACTACAACCTTGATATGATAAGAGGGGTCACGGGTCTTAACGAGGCAAGGGACGGCAGTAGTCCGGATCCCAATGCACTTGTTGGTGTCCAGAAACTTGCGGCCTTAAACTCAAATACCGCAACTAGACACATTCAACAGTCAGGTTTATACGTGACTCAGAAGTTCGCTGAGTGCATTGCTTATAGAATGTCAGACGTTCTGGAGTATTCAGATATGTCAGAAGACTTTGCAAAAGCTATAGGAAGAGAGAGCATGGAGATAATAAGAGAGACAAAGGACTTGCACTTGCATGACTTTGCTATTTTTATTGAAATGCACCCAGACGCTGAAGAAAAAGAAATATTGGAAGGCAACATACAGATGTCATTAAAGGCTAATAAAATTGACATTGATGACGCTATTGACATTAGAATGGTAAGGAATTCTAAGGTGGCATCGCAGTTACTTAAGGTTCGTAAGAGAAGAAAAGAAAAGCTAGACAATAAGAGAGCCCAGGAAAATATTGCATTACAGTCAGAAGCAAATACCCAGTCAGCTTCGGTTGCGGAGCAAGGCAAGCAGCAGACGATTATGGCACAAGGAGAGGTTGATGCGAAGCTAATTCAGATGAAGGCTAAGTTCGATATGGAAAAAATGGACAAAGAGTTTATTTTAAAATCTCAGTTAATACAGATGCAGAACGGCTTTGATGCCCAAGTAAAAGGAGCTGAGATTCAAGTACAAAACAACAAAGAGGTATATAAGGAAGATAGAAAAGACCAAAGGACAGCCAAACAAGCCAGTCAGCAGTCTAAGATGATTAATCAAAGACAGCAGGATTTAGACCCTATTGACTTTGATGGATCAGACTCTATTAGCATATAAAAAAATATTATTATCTTTGCATTAATTATAAATCAAATCTATTATGGAAGAATTCACTTTTACAGCACTTGACGATAACGGAGACCCTATTGAGCCTAAACAAGTAGTACCCGAAGTAGTACCCGAAGTAGTACCCGAAGTAGTACCCGAAGTAGTACCCGAAGTAGTACATGAAGTAGTACCTGAGTTAGATGATAATAGCATATTGTCTTACTTTAAGGAGAAGCACGGTAAAGAGTACGCATCTATTGATGATGTTTTTAAGAAGCCTGAGGAGAAGACAATCCCGGAGGATGTGTCAAAGTACCTAGAGTATAAAAAAGAAACGGGGAGAGGATTTAGTGACTACCAAAACCTGCAAAAGGAGTGGAAAGATGTTAATGACTCTGATGTTCTTAAACAATATTACAAGGATTCTAAGCCACACTTAGATGATAGTGAAGTAAACTATTTACTTGAAGAATCCTTTTCTTACGACGAGGAATTGGATGATGAAAAAGATATTAAAAACAAGAAAATAGCAATAAAAGAAGAATTATACAAGGCTAGAAACCACTTTGAGGGTTTAAAGGAAAAGTATAAGACACCACTTGAGTCAAGTGATGTTTCTATTCCAGAAGACTACAAAGAGGCACATAGCTTCTATAATAAGTATAGAGAAGAGAGTGCAACGGAGCAAGGCTTATCAGAACAACGTTCTAGGTTTTTTGCTGAGAAGACAGACGCTTTATTCAGTGAGGAGTTCAAAGGTTTTGAATTTAACCTTGGTGATAAAAAAGCAGTCTTTGAGGTAGGGGATTTAGCATCAGTAAAGCAGTCGCAGTCTGACATCTCCAACTTTTTTAGTAGACATATAGATGACAAGGGATTCTTAAAAGACCCCAAATCATACCATAAAGAGATCTTTGCAGCAACAAATGTCGATAAAATAGCCAAGCATTTTTACGATCAGGGCTTATCGGATGCTACAAAGAACTTAATTAAGGATACTAAGAATATTGATATGGATGTTAGGTCTAGTGCGGATGTTGATGCTAAGAAGACAGTTTACCAGGCTCTTGAATCGGAGGACAATTACTCTATGAAAATTAAAAAACGAACCTAAAAAAAAATAAACTATGGCAGTAACAATGTCTGGAACCGGTGGTGCATTAACCCCCGCTCCAACAAAATCAACACTCTCAACCAATTATATTGGTTCAAGCATTGAGTTTACATCTCAGTACTTACCAGATTTGTATGAGAAAGAATTCGAGAAGTACGGAAATCGTTCCGTAGCATCGTTTTTAAGAATGGCGAGTGCAGAGATGCCTTTCTCTTCTGATATTATACAGTGGGCTGAGCAAGGTAGACTTCACTTAGCAGTGACTGGTGCTACAAGAACAGCCGACGTAATAACCTCTGCGGCTCACCCTTTTAGAGTGAATCAAACAGTTATTATTAATGACGGAACAGATCAAGACAAAGCTCTTGTAACAGCGGTAACGACAAACACATTTGATGTGGTGTCTTATTCTGGTGCAAACTTAAACTCTGACATCGCTAACTCTGGATTAAAGGTCTACGCATTTGGTTCTGAATTCAAGAAAGGTACATCAGGAATGGCTGGATCTTTAGAGGCCGCTAAGGACATTCGCTCAACTACTCCTATCATATTGAAGGATAAGTACGAGGTGAACGGTTCTGACATGGCACAGATCGGATGGATTATGGTAACTACTGAGAAAGGAACTTCTGGATACCTATGGTATCTTAAGTCTGAGCACGAGACAAGATTACGTTTCGAGGATTACTTAGAGACATCAATGATTGAAGGAGAGCCTGCTGTTGCTGGTTCTGGAGCTAAAGCTGCAGGTTACAACGGTACAAAGGGTCTATTCTACGAGGTGGCTAACAGAGGTAACATTGCTACTGGATCTATTGCTGACAAGAGCGATATTGAGGACATTATCAAGATTCTTGATAAAGAAGGAGCTATTCAAGAGAACGTAATCTTTAACAACAGAGCCAAGTCTTTCGAGATTGACAATGTTCTTGCTGGATTAAACAACTTTGGATCTGCTGGTGCGTCATTTGGTCTATTTGACAATGACGAGAACACTGCTTTATCTTTAGGCTTTAAAGGCTTTAACCTTGGTTATGACTTTTACAAGACTGACTGGAAGTACTTAAACGACCCAACAACTGGTGGTATATCTACTGGTGTTGACGGATTAATTGTTCCGGTTGGATCTAAGACTATCTACGACGAGGTATTAGGAAAGAACGCAACACTTCCTTTCTTGCACGTTAAATTCAGAAAGTCAGAGGCTGAAGACAGAAAGTACAAGTCTTGGGTTGTAGGTGGTGCCGGTGGTGCTTCTAACAGTGACCTTGATGCTATGCAGGTAAACTTCTTGTCTGAAAGGGCTTTATGTGTACTTGGAGCAAACAACTTCGTAATTCTGAAGTAGTAATACTTAAAATAGGGGTGGGATACACTCACCCCTTTTTTTTTTAATATAAATTCAATCGTAAATAAAATGGCAGTAAAGAAAGCAGTAACCCATACGTGGGAACAAAGAGATCGTTTGTATGTACTTAAGAATGGATCAACGCCTAACAACTTAATCTTAAGGTCTAGGCATAGCAACAACAAACCACTACAATATTTTGACGGAAAAATACAAAGAGCCATGCGTTACGCAACGAACCAGGTTTCTGTGTTTATGGACGAACAGTCAGGTGATGTAACCCTTCCGGCTATTATATTTGAAAATGGAAAGTTGTTTGTATCACAACAAGACATCTTACTACAAAAGTTTTTATCTATTTATCACCCAGATCTTGGTAAGGTCTTTATTGAGTTCGACGCATCTAAAGTAGCGGAGGACGAGGTTATTAGTATTGATTTGCAGCTTGATGCTATGAATTTGGCTAGAGATATGGAAATTGATGAATTAGAAGCAATCGCAAGGGTTGTACTTAGAAGCAGGGTCAATGATATGAGTACTGCAGAAATAAAGAGAGACATGCGTAACTACGCAAGAAAGAACCCAAAGGAGTTTATGAATATCGCAAATGACGAGAACATCAAGCTTCGTAACGTAGCCATTAGAGCTGTAGAAGAGGGTTTATTGTTTGTACATGATGACGGAGCAACTGTGTCGTGGGCAGATTCAAAAGAAGAGAAAATAATTATAGCGCCCTTCGGACAAAATGTTTATAGTGAGTTGGCTAAATTCTTCAAGACCGACGAAGGTCTTAACGTAATGCAAGCTATCGTTAATAAACTATAGAGGCACGATTGTTTTTTTTATGAAAAGGGAGGTCTTAACTGGCTTCCCTTTTTTTTTGTATTTTTGTATGAAATAAAACAACAATGATAAACAACGTTAGGAACACTGTCTTGACTATACTTAATAAGGAAAACAGAGGATATTTAACCCCTGAGCAGTTCACATTATTTGCGATATACGCTCAACAAAATATATTTAACCTTTACTTTTCGGAGTACGCAAGGATGGTGTCCTTAAAAAACGCAAGACGATTAGGCTCGGACTACGGAGATAGAGTTAAAGAACTACAAGCTAAAATAGACCCGTTCACCGTATCTGTTAATATATCCAAGTCAGGCACATCATACCCTAAGCCAAGCGATTTGTTTAAGCCATTATCCGTTAGATACAATGGAACGCTCGTCGATCCGTTACCTATTTCTAAGGAGGTGTATATGGATGCAGCTAATCTTAACGGACCAAGTGCTACTTACCCTGTTTATGTAGACAAGAACAACGCATATACGCTTAAGCCAAGTACCTTGTCTGGAGCCTTAGAGTTAATATATATAAAAAATCCATCAGAGCCAAAGTGGACATATACCACTATTGGAGAGGATCCTATATTTAATCCAAGTGCATCGGACTATAAAGACTTTGAGTTAAATTCTAGCTCAGAAACTGAGTTGGTGTTAGAAATATGCAAACTCGCTGGCATAACTATTAGAGAGGCAGATATTACTCAGGCGGCTATTGGCCTGGATTCACAAAATACACAAAAGGATAACTAATGGCTACATCAGATAAAGACTATTACGAAAACGCATCGAACTGGGGGGAAGACCAGTACGTGACTTTAAATAACGTCATCAACAATTTTATGGTAATAAATGTTGGAGATAACAAGATAATAAACGACGTTGATAGATCCGACATTATATTTCACGCAAAAAGAGGCCTACAGGAGCTACACTACGACGCTCTAAAGGAGGTTCAGGCAATAGAGATTGAAATGCCCGACGACTTGCAGATAATCCTTCCAAGGGACTGTGTGAGTGTAATAGATATATCATGGGCTGATTTAAACGGGAGGTTGCATCCAATGACCACAAGCAGGGATATGGCGGTAATAAATAAGGCGTTCTTACAGGATAGTACCGGTGAGATACTATTTGACAGCGAAGACAATGCTTTGCAGGGGACACCTCTTACTGATATACGTAACATTGATTCTGTAGTGAGTGATGATCAGGAGGTGAGTGTAAGAGCTCTTCGAGACGAGAACATAGGGGCAAGGTTCGGTATGGACACCTCAAGAGCAAATATAAATGGAACTTACAACATAAACAAATCTCTAGGGCTTGTTAGGTTTAGCTCAGACGTTGCAGATAAATTAATTGTTCTTCAGTATATTTCTGATGGACTATCCAACGTGGAGGAGTCAAGCATTAATGTGCACAAGTTTGCAGAGGATTACCTATATAAATACATACTATACGAAGTTGTAAAAGGTAAATTTGGGATACAAGAGTATATAGTAACCAGGACCAAGAAAGAGTGGTTTGCTGCAATGAAAAACACAAAAATAAGAATGATGGACATTCACCCAATGGACATGGTTCAAGCACTAAGGGGCAAAAACAAGTGGATTAAATAATGAAAATAAGGAACCTATTTACTGCTGGAACAATGAACAAGGATCTTGACGAGAGACTTGTGCCTAATGGAAGTTTTAAGGATGCACTAAACCTTAGAGTGTCTAGCTCTGCTGGATCAGACGTTGGCGCCGCAGAGAATGCATTATCAAATAAGCCAGTTACCGCTCTATCACTTGGAGACAACCCTAAGGCTATAGGGATGGTGTCAGATAACATGGACTCAACTATGTATTGGTGTGTAGTATCAGATAGTGGATGCTTTGTTTGTGAGTTTAATTCTTCATCTGTACAATCAGAGATTATTCTGTCAGACAATAGGGTTGACAATTTGCTTGGATTCAAGGCTAACAGGTTTGTAGACATGTCTGTGATAAACGACGCAGAGAACGGTAAAAAGTTCCTAATATTAACTGATGGTTTCTCTGAGCCCAAATACTTCAACATATCAGATGCTAAGGCATTATTAAACAACTCCTTTGACTTAGCTGATATAATGCTAATAAAGGCACCACCGTTATATGCTCCTACTCTTGAGTTGGTTGAAACAAACGATGGAGAGAATAACATAAAAGACAAATTCTACTCATTCTCTTATAGGTACGTGTACAGTAACAATGAGACGAGTGCATTGTCCCCGTTCTCTGAGTTTGCGTTCTTTCCGGGTGAATTTAGGTACGACTACAATTCAGGAAACAACAAGTCAATGTTCAACAACAAGAACAAGGTTGATGTTACGGTTAATACAGGAGGCGCCAATGTAAAAACATTAGAAATAGTAGTAAAAGAATCAGACACAAATAATTACTTTATAGTAGAGAAAATAAATAAATTAGATAAGTCTCTTGACAATGATGTCTCTTACTTATTTAGCTTCATCAATAACAAGGTCTTTAGAGTGCTTGATGCCGCACAGACTCTTAGGGTATATGACAATGTCCCTATAACAGCTAAGGTAGTGGACGTAATAGGAAATAGATTGCTATTTGGAAACTACGGTGACGGATACAACTTAACAAATGGATCAGATATAGTGGTTCCTAATTTTTCCCTATCAAGAAGCGCCTCTACGGGTGTGTCTGGGGTTTCTCATAAGTCCATTAAATCAAACACAGACTACGAGGTGGGTATTTCTTATCTTGACGGTAAAGGTAGAATGACTACTCCTCTTACTAGTCAAGGCAACACGGTACACGTGCCTATTTTTGACTCAAACAAAAAAAATACTCTCTCTGTTGAGCTGGCTTCAAAAGCACCAGATTGGGCTAAAAAATATAGGTTTTTCGTAAAACAAAGCAGGAATGATTACGACGTTATCTCCCCTGTTTCATTCTACAAGGAGGGTATCTATGCTTGGATAAAGATAGAGGGTGAAGACATAAACAAAGTAAAGAAAGGAGACTTCTTATTTATAAAGTCTGATACTTCTGGTATAAAGAGAACACAGACAAGGGTAAAGGTTCTTGACGCTGAAAATAAGGACAGAAACTTTCTTGAAAACTCATTAGAGGTAAACACAAAACAAGAAGGCGGAAACTATATAAAGATAAGCACAGAGGAGATCTCTCTTAATGAAACATCCATATCTACTTTTGACTATAGTGGTTATGCATTTAGATCAGATGCAACTGGTAATGATTTTGAAGGAAACCAGTCATACGTTGATTCACCGGTTTTTTACGGTTCAGGCACAAACAATTTATCCGTGTCAGGGGCTTTTTCTGGTGTAACGGATTACAGGTACGAGGTAAAAATACTTGCATCTGAAAAGTATAAGTGGAGAAAAACAAACACTGAAACAAACTTAGTTGGGGCCTGGGAAGATAATGGAGGTATAGGGTACAACACCTCATCATCATTATCATTGGGAGACGGTATATCTATTTTATTTGGTTCATCATCAGGACACGATGTAGACGACAGGTGGACGATAAACGCAAAATCCTTAATTAGAGCTAACACTTGGGATAAAGGAGGCGCTGTAGATAACTACGGAAGGAACGCTATAATGTTACTTAAGTGTAAAAACTCATCTACTGAATCAATAAGAGCTGGAGCTATAATAACGCTTGAGTACGACGACAGTAGGTCTGAAGATTCTGACAACATTGGAGGCTACATTTTCCAGAGATTTATAGCTAGTAACAACTACGAAAACATGGAGGAGTGGTTCTGGGAGGACGACGTTATTTCTAAGATGACCGAACCAGAAACAGCCGGCGAGATAATGTTTAGAAGAGGCACACTAGCAAAGACCAATGGAGAGAATATGACTATTAATCCATCTGGAGAATTATTTATGTGTATACTATCTCCAGCTAACTATACCGGGGGAGGAAAAGTAAGAGTAGACTTAGATATAAGAGTACTTGAGTTAGACAACCCAATAATTTTTGAAACAGACTACAAGAATTCAGAGAGCGAGGCTTTTTATGAGATGCCTTATACTTACAATATAGACGATTACGGGAATCACTTAGGGGATACCGACCAGGTCTTTGGTGTTACAAGTGCCGTTGTTAATCTGCCTTACTTCAACTGTTTTGGTTGGTATAACGGATATGAGTCCATAAAAATAGGTGATGCGTTTAACGAGAAGAAAATGTTAAATGACAGTAAGCCTCTTGTCCCTATTGATGATTATAGACAAATCAAAAGAGTAGCCGGACTTACTTATGGGGAAGTATACGAGGCAAGCACGTCTTATAACGGACTTAATGAGTTCAACCTATCTAGGGCCAATTACAAGGACCTTGATATAAATTTTGGATCAATAGAGAGGGTAATATCTATGGATGGTGACGTTGTTGTTATTCAGAACAACAGGGTGTCTCGTATTTTATTTAGTAAAAACGTGCTGTATAACGCAGACGGAAGCGGGAATTTACAAGCATCTAGCAACGTGTTGGGGCAGGATGTTCCATATGTGGGGGATTATGGTATTTTAAAAAACCCATACTCAGCTACTGTAAAAAACAATAACATATACTTTCTTGACGAAATAAGAAGGGCCGTGGTCAGAATTGCTACTAATGGCATGTTCCCCATATCTAGTTATGGTATGAAGGACTGGTTTAATGACAACGTTAATATTGACTCCAGGGTTGTATCTTCTTTTGATCCTCAAAACAATCAGTACGTCTTAGGGATAACTGAACCAGCGGTTGATTGGAGGGCGGATACTTTTTATTGCGTACAAGACGGAGACCCTGCACCTACTACTGATGCACCTACTACTGATGCACCTACTACTGACGCACCTACTACTGATGCACCAGCATCTTGTGAGTGCATTACAGTAGATGTATTGAATACTCAATTAACAAGTGGTGGATTGGATTTATACTATATACTCAATCAGTGTGGTGTTGGTTCAACTTCGATAAACTTAACAAATACATTAGGAAGTGAGTTTGATGGTTCAACTTATTTCGGATTATGTAATACGGGCAGTCAAAGTAATTTGTTTAAATACGGACCAAGTGGATCCCCATTTGTAGGTATTGAAGGAATGAATGTAACACCAAATCTAACAACTTGTACAGTTAATGGAGATTGTGTTCCTGTGACTCCTACAACGTCTACAACGTCTACAACGGCTGCACCTACAACGGCTGCACCTACTACTGATGCACCTACTACTGATGCACCTACTACTGATGCACCTACAACGGATGCACCTACTACTGATGCACCTACAACGGATGCACCTACAACGGATGCACCTACAACGGATGCACCTACTACTGATGCACCTACTACTGATGCACCTACAACGGATGCACCTACAACGGATGCACCTACAACGGATGCACCTGGGACATGCAGAAACGTGTTTGTAGAAAACACTGTAGATTCTAACAGATACGGGGCTAGATGGATAAACCCAGTAAACGGTAATACGCAGACCATTTTTTCTAATTTATTTGGAGTAGAAACCAATATTGGCGGAAATGATGGAGTAGTGTATTCATTGTGTGCATCTAGTCTTTCTCTGACTTGGGACTCAAACACCAATGCAATAGTGACTATATCAGGCGTAACGGAGTTAGCAGAAGGATCTAGCTGTACAGAGGATAGCAGCTGCTCTTATGCTGCACCTACGACGGCTGCACCTACGACGGCTGCTCCTACAACGGCTGCCCCTACTACCGATGCACCTACTACCGATGCACCTACTACCGATGCACCTACTACTGATGCACCTACTACTGATGCACCTACTACTGATGCACCTGTTACTGGTTATGACAGTACGCAAGAGGTGGGAGAGCCTAACAAGTGTTCTGCAGCCATACTCAGCGAAGTGTATTACCATAATGGTCCAAGTGCCGCACCTGAGGTTGGTGTTAGGTGTTATAGTGATTCAAACGCTACAATTCCTTTGACCGCTGGATTCTATCAAATAACCGGAACCCAATACTTGCAAATCAACAATAACGACGGAGAAGTAATATTGTTAGGTACCTGTCCATAGTATGATATACCTAAGTGCACAACCAGCCACTCAATATTTTGGTTGGCAGATAGACGTGATGCTTCACAGTTTTGTTACTGTGGGTGTAAACCTTGAGAACGTACACATTGTTGGAGCTATACATGGAGAAATAGACAAATACTTTACAAAGTTAATGGAGAAATACCCTGGGGTTATATTTTCTTTCTACGAAGATACCAGGGAAGATAAGACATATATTTCAAGTATTAGGCCTCATGTGCTTAAGAAACATTTTGCTGCGTATAAGGACCTATCCAAGGAAGTGATATTTTACCACGACTGCGATATTGTTTTTACAAAACCATTGGACACAAGTAAGATGTTAGAGGATGATATATGTTATTTATCAGATACCGTATCATATATAGGACACAACTATATACAATCCAAAGGAGAGGATGTCCTTGACCTTATGTGTGAAATTGTTGGTATTGACAAAAAAACAGTAAAGGAAAACCAAGAAAACTCTGGTGGAGCTCAATACTTAATGAAGGGCATAGACAAGTACTTCTGGTATGATGTAGAAAAAGATTCTACTAATCTATTTAAAAGGGTTTCTGAACTAAACAAAAT